>Ga0247832_1000149_pt1 | contig 136548 bp, 138 predicted proteins | sample LaCruzMarch2015__10_FD_192407 | JGI IMG/M metagenome (GOLD analysis project Ga0247832, IMG submission 192407) | Freshwater microbial communities from meromictic Lake La Cruz, Castile-La Mancha, Spain - LaCruzMarch2015_4m | ecosystem: Environmental > Aquatic > Freshwater > Lake | place: Spain... | reverse complement strand
GCTGATCAGGTCGAGATCGGTTGGGGTAAAAGCGGTTTCAGGCACTGGGAGGAGGCGATCCCGCCGACCTCACCCCATGCTGGCAGCCCCGGCCAGGGCGCCTGTGACACACTTTGAATCAGCCCTGACCAAAGTCCTAAGGCTGACCGACGTTTTGCACAAAAAACCAATGCTCCACCGCCAATCCCAAGTAAAACCAATGCGAACAAAAGAAAAAACATCGCATACGCAGTCTCGCCCTCTCGACTGCTTGCGGTAAGCGCCCAGTTTAGGAAGAAGAGAATAGCAACTGCATCGATGCCAAAAAAGATCCAACCGATCGCCTGAATTGCTTTCTTCATTCAGCCGCCACCACAAGGTCCTGAATCGATTCTTGCATGGACCAGTGCATAATCTGATGAGCCAATCTCATCATCCATCTAACGCTGGAAATCAGCGGCGCCAATAAGGTGACCGCTGGATTGACTTGTCGGCGCTTTCGGGTTCACTGGGAAAGGCGTAACCGCAGTCGGGACAAAAGCGGGCGGTAGGTGAAACAGCGTGCCCCTGCGGACATCGGGGCTCGCGGTAAAGATGCGGCACGTAGATGCGTGAGTAGAGAGTAGAGAAGGCTGTCCCATAGAAAATCATCCAGTGGCCGGAGAAGCCGCGCACAACTGACGGCGGAGCGTCGCCGGACAGTTGTTCCGGTTGGCTGGCGGTGGTGGCAATGAACAAGATAAAGTTGAGGATGGCGTAGCCGAAAAGCACGTAACCAGCGCGGCGCATCCAGAGAGGACAGCCAGCCAGAGCAACCTTCCAGAAGTCTTTGCGGTTGGCGTAGCGAGTCATCTGCATCGAGACGAGCACGGTGGGAATCCAGACAACGAAGATACCGATGTGAAGCGCCCAAACAAGCTTGCCGCCGGGGATGGCGACTCCTGCGAGCGCTATGAGATGCGCACCGATGCTGAGCGCCAAGCCACACACGGATAAGACTAGGAATAGGTAAAGAATGGCTGTCATTCACACGAGGTACGAGGAAGCACCTGACGCTGCCCCTGAGTGGCAGGCAAGGAGCCTGGGGTCGCGAAGCAGTGAGTTGATGGCGGCCTGTCCACTCGAGGGGTGTGTTAGAGAGTGGCAGGAGTGTCAGGTTCAAGTAGTGGTAACAACCTCGCAGTAACCATCGCCAGCACATCCGAGGACACAATCCCGATCAACATCGCTTTCCTCGATCGCCAATCAAGGCTCTTCAACTGATCGGACAGGACAACCCCACTCACGGTATATCCATCAGGCAGCTGCACCTCGAACGGGTATCCCTTTATCTTTGATGTCACAGGACAAAACAAGGCTAGCCCTACTTTTCCGTTGTAGACCTTTGGCGATAGAACAAGGGCAGGCCGTCTTCCACTCTGTTCACTTCCGGCCTGTGGTGTGAACTCCAGCCACACCAGATCACCACGGTCAGGCACATAAGAAGAAGACATCAGAATGCTTCGGCCCCAACAGCATCCCCCGTATCAATCGAGGCGTGAATGTTCTCTGGCGTGATGCCAGCAATAAGATCCGGAAGTCGGAGCCGGTTAGGCAGTGAGGGCCTCAAGACCAATTCACCATCTTTTGCGGAGAGGCTGACCTCGGTGCCAGCGCCTAAACCCACCTCTTCAGCCAAGCCTCGAGGAATCCTCACGCCGAGGCTGTTTCCCCACTTCTGGACCTTCGTCTGCATGCCTCTGTAGCGGCTATACAGAGACTATACTGCCCTTCGGCTCAGGTGCCTGCGCCCCATCTCTCTAACAGTATTTAGGCGGATCCATATAAGGGCACCTCGAAAAATCGTTAAATGACTTGACTAGGATCTAGATGAGATTCAAGGCATCAAATTCCATCTTGAGCAATGGGCCAGCGCGGCTTCGGGGACGAACAGCAAAGGGTCGGAAAACTTCAGGAGAAGAAGCCGGTCCTCAAGCGGTTGTCGGACTCTATTCCCTGGGAATCATTCCGTCCATTGCTTGAGATGGGGTACAAGCAGGAGCGCAAGAGCAACGCTGGTCGCAAGAGGATTGATCCGCTGATACTTTTCAAGATGCTTGTGCTTCAGCAGCTTTTCAATCTGAGCGATGAAGAACTTGAATTTCAGGTCAATGACAGGCGATCCTTTGAGGAGTTCGCAGGTCTTGGGGTAATGAACGATATCCCAGACGCCACAACCGTGGCTTTCTTCAGAGAACGTCTTCGCAAAGCAGGCGTGATTGAAGAGCTCTTCAAGCAGTTTGAGGGATACCTTCGAGAACAGGGCCTCGAAGCCCGTGGTGGTCAAATCATTGATGCAACTCTGGTGCCAGTTCCAAAGCAACGTAACAGCCGAGAAGAGAACAGGCAAATCAAGGCTGGGCGCTTGCCAGATGGTTGGGACGAAAACCCACATCGCATGCAGCAGAAGGACTTAGACGCTCGTTGGGTTAAAAAGAATGGCGTCACCACTACGGCTACAAGAACAGCATCTTCATCGATGCTGAACACAGATTTATCAGGCGTTACACAGTCACACCTGTAAATGTTCATGACAGTCAGATGCTTCCGAAGCTGCTTGATCCGGAAGATCAACATGACCATGTCTGGGTAGACTCCGCCTACTCGGGTGAATGCTTTGAGGATCTGCTGAGTCTTGGGGACTTTGAGAGTTACATCCACGAAAGGGGAGCACGGAATCATCCGCTTAGTGACGCAGCCAAAGATCGTAATCGCATGAAGTCAGCGATTAGGGCTTGCGTTGAACACGTATTCGGCTGCATGACGACCTCAATGGGCGGCAAGCTAACAAGAAAGATTGGCCTTGAGAGAAACGAAGCTTGGTGTGGCCTGAAAAATCTAACATTGAACTTCCTCCGCTATCTTCAACGCTCCAGCCATGGTGTAGCGATGGCATGAGCATCGGCTAAACTGGTTCAATTAGGAGCTTCACTGCAACTTTGGGGGTGGAAACTATCTGTCATCAAGCCGCAGAAATGCGGCTTTTTTTCTGGCTGGAGCGATAAGAATACTCATATTTTGAGGTGCCCTTGATGATGCGGGACACCCCAAGCACGTGAAACTGGCCACCGAGGCCACGTTCTCATTTGCCGCTATCGCTGACTGGGCCCAGGATTCACTGGCGATAGGATGTGAGGTGATCTCTGACGGGCTGGCCTGCTTCCGCGCCGTGGCAGAAGTCGGTTGCTTCCATCACCCTGTGGTCGTGAGGGGACGCCATCCTAATGAGCTGCCGGAATTCCGCTGGATCAACACGGTACTCAGCAACCTGAAAACCAGCTTCAGTGGTACTTTCCACGCTCTACGATTCGATAAGTACGCTGACCGCTACTTGGGCGCCTTCAATTACCGATTCAACCGGCGTTTCAAGCTGGCAGAGATGACCGAGCGTGTAATCCATGCCATCTGCAGCTGCACCGCACGGCCGGAATGTCTCTTGAGGAGCGCGGAGCTTGCTACCTAATCAAGAAGGATTATGGGTTGATAGCAGGATTGTATGGGCTGGTGCGCGAGGCCCGATCGCCCGGGAGTCTCGCAGTTCCACAGTGAAGGATGCACACCGTCATGGGTGTGCCATTTCTTTCATCCCCTTGGGGAGAAACCTCACCATGGAACAACACGAACAGGAGCGATTCGACCCGCTCTATGCCCAGCACCTGCAGGCCCTCAAGCTTCAAGGCAAACGGGGCAAGACCATTGACGGTTATTCCAGGGCCGTGCGCCGCATCGCTGGCTACTTCAACCGCTGTCCTGACAATCTCACAGCTGCTGATCTGAAAACCTACTTCACCTGGATGGTGGAGAACTACTCCTGGAGCAGTGTCAAGGTGGACCTCTGGGGGTTGTCGCTTTTCTTTCGACAAGTCCTTGGCCAACCGATGGAGTGGGTGGACATCATTAAACCACCCAACTCCAGATCGTTACCTGATGTTCCCACACGGGAGGAAGTGCAGCGATTGATCAACAGTGTCTATCGGCTGCGCTACCGCGTGTACTTCTTTGCGGTCTTTAGCATGGGGCTGCGCTCGGGGAAGGCTGGGCCTGGAGATCGGAGACATCGATGCGGCCCAGAAGCTTGTGCATGTGCGCCATGGCAAAGGAGGGGAAGATCGCTCTGTTCCCCTTCCGGATGCGACCCTGCAGCACATTCGCCGCTTCTGGAGCAGGACTGATTCAAAGTGTCAGCCAGTCTCAGTGCTCGGCAATCGCAGCGCCATCGCCAGTAGCGCCGCGATGTCGTGCATCACCGCCTGCATACCAGCACGGATCGACTGAAACCCTTCGAACCGCAGCAGGTTCATTGCCACCGTCCGCAGGGTGGCCATCACACCCGCACCGTTGCCTCCGAACCGGTGGCCGTCCTCCTGGAGCTGGGTATCGCGAATTCAGCGCCAGCCCTGGATACTCTAGCGGTACCGCACCAGTCGCAGCAGGCCTTCTGGCGTGGTGCGCAGGCTGGTGAGAAACAGGTGTGTCGCCCGGAAGGGCTTGCCGCCCCTGCTGCCCTTGGCGACCACCTTCACGATCCAACTGGTGCCGACCCAGTCCGCTCTGATGGTCTCCGGTGCCTCCTTGGCCCGCAGCGCCGAGGTGATGTCGCGGCCATGGCTCTTCTCGTGATCCGTTGCCAAGAAAGGGATCTTGCGCTTTCCCTGGAACTGGCTGAGGACCTGGCTGTGCAGGGTCTTCTGGATGGCTTTGACCGTCAACAGGAAGTCGGACCCCTGCAGCTGGAGCAGTTGAAAAACGGGCGCTGCGTGTGCAGGGCATTCTCCTGGATCAGAACACCCTCCAGATCCAGCTCGCCGAGAGCTGTCGGAGCACCGCACGCTCTTGGTTCTCGCCGGTGGGGTAGCAGGTCTGGCTGTTCGACACGCCCACCGCTGCAAGTAGAGCGTTACCTGGGCAATGAACGCTGAACCACCGCCAGGAGGCGGCTCGATCGAGCCGCGTAGCGTCTTCCCAACCGCTAAGCGGAAGCCAAGGGAAACACACCAGCTGGTCGAGAGCCGCTGCACCACCTGGGATCTGGGCGATCGTCCAGTCGCTGATGGCCGCGCACAAGGTCGCAACATCCACCTGTAGAATTAAGTGGCGGAACTTTGAATCCGATGGGGGCCGCCGCAGTTCAAAACCAAGCGACTTGGTGAGCGCGCCGTGGTGACGGCGAGCAAACCGCTCCAGATCCCGCAGGCTCTGGCAACCGCTCAGGATCCCCAGCACCGCCACCAGCAGCAGATACCAGGCCGGGACGCGGACCCCACGCCGCATGCAGGCATCCGGTATCGCCTGCAGGTAACTAATCAGATCAAGATCAGTTGCGGCAGTAGCGTTTCGGGCACAGGGAGGGGGCGATACCACCGACGAAACCCCATGCAGGCAGCTGAAACCAGAGCGAATGTGACACACTTTGAATCAGCCCTGCTGCACATCCAGCTGGGCCAGCAGCAGCCGAAACGTGGAGTCCGATGGCGGCTTGTCGCCATCGGTGCCAAGCAGCTCGTTCAGCGCCATGCGGTGCCGTTTGGTACAACGCTCCATGCCCATCAGCGAGCCCTGATTGCTGTGAATGGCGAGGATCGCCACCAGCAGCATCCACCACTGCGGGAATCGGATTCAGCGGCGCAAGCGGCAATCGGGCATTGTCTTGAGAAAGCTGATCAGATCAGTTGAAGCAGCGGGGTTCTGGAGTGGCGAGGTCAACGCGGTGAAAGGCGGTTACCGCGCAGAGCACCGCAGATATCGGCGGCCGCCGAGAGTGACTGGGAAGACTTCTAATGGGCCCTGGGGCATTTGCCAGAAACGGTTCGGGGTCTACAAAAAGGCCCGCCGGGTCAATCCAACACGCTGGAGCCGAAGCACCCGCTGCTGGCGTCAACCCGAAGAAGTGTGGATCAACAAGCCACCAGAAGAGCCCGAACCGATCCTCGCGCTACCTTTGATCCAAGCCGCCTGAGTGGCAGCCAAGGAGTGACGACTTCCCTGAAAGTCACCGCCTCAGGTCGACGGGGTAGAGAATATCATCAGGTACGCACATTGCATCAAGAATCAGCGTGCCCCAATTGCTGTCAGGTTCGAGCGTTGGAGGCCGGACACCCAGCTCCGTCTCAATGGTCTCGAGATCCTTACCCTCAACGTCATGACCATCCGCATGAGTGGACGCCAACAGCTCCTGAATCATCGCAATGCCATTGGCCTTGGTCATTTCATTGCAGACCTTGATCAGGTCAGGGCCAATGCGCTTGCGTAAGTGCACCATCATCGATGGGTCAAACGGCTTCAGGTATTGGAGGCCGCTCAGTCCTATGAAGAATTGTAGGTAGGGTGATTCCATAATCAGCTCCACTGTCTCCCGATCCGTGATCCCCAGCCGTTGCTGGATGTACACCTCACCAAAGGCCATCCGGAACGACTTGGCAGGGGCACCTCTTTTGCATTGAACTGGGGCGCATAGCAATTTTCAAGGGGTTCCTAAGGAATCACACCGGAAAGAACGGCCCAGCGATTACCTTGATCTAGTTTCCCTCCAAAGGGGACATGGAACTCCTCAATCGACAGCTATCCAGCACTCTGAAAGACATAAATTGTCGAGCCAGCGAGTTCTCCTAAGTTATAAATGACCGATTACACTCAATTCAAACAAGAGCTGGTCGCTGGAATCAACTGCCCTGAAGCGGTTCTGGGTTCCCAAGCAAGCCCTAATTACTTCAAGATAAGCACATGAGCTCTTGCCGATTCGAGTCGATTTATGTAGCCGGGCTCCCCTTGTACAAGAACAAATAGAATAGCACGATCAGTCTTATTTAAAGATTTAGCTCTAATCAGGGAAAAATGCTCGCCACAAAGAGGGTTCAAACCGGTCTATTGGTGGGCGGATGCTTTGGTTGACCAAATCTCGCCGAATAAATGCCAGGTCAAATTGGTACAGGGTACTTCCATAGTACGCCATGTCGACAATATCAACAAGCTGGAATCCATTTTCCTCGAGAAAAGATGTTCGTTGGCAAAAATCCAGGAAAGTGGCTTCGATGATTACCACACTAGCCTTCTTCAGCCTTAATCCACACCCCTTTAGTACCTCAAGGTCGAAACCGTCGACATCTACTTTTAGCAGGAAATCGGCTCTAAAGACATCGTCAAGACTGTCAAATCGCCTTACATCAATTGGGGAACAGGCGATGACCTCTTTTCCGTCAACAGGAATGAATTTATCCACGATTCTGCTGTGGGTAGCCACGCCGTCCCTATTGAGTGACGTAACACTCAAAAACCTATTCTCATCTCGATCTGACAATGCTATGGGATACAGTAGGTGCTGCACATTAGAATAGTTACGATCGATATCCTGGAAGAATGTCGCCACTGGCTCGAAGAGATGATGAAAGTGATCCGGAAAAGCCTCGATGAGATCTAGAGTACTTTCGCGAACACCAACATCAACCACTTCCGAAATTGGCACACCAAGTAACTTGAGGCGGGAAAGAATGCTTCTCTTGCTTGGGACTGGACTTGATTCCTTGGACTGAGATGCAGCCATCTTCTTACCTCTTTAGTAGATTGAGTATAAGGTGCTTGAAGAAGCTGATCAATCAGTCCGCATGATACTTGGGCCCCCAAAGACCATTCAACATATTCATGCTGCGCCGCTGCAGATATTCGAAGTTTTTCTTTGGGAGCATGAAATAACCCCCATTCTCACATGCCTCACCCTCTCCAAGGAGTCCGTACTCGTAAGTACGCAACAATTATTTACTATTGGCTGCATACTATTCCTGCCGCGTTGCAAGTGATCGTGGCTCCCGTTCAGCAACACAGCTCCGGAGGCCGAAGCGGGAGCTCTGGCTGCGGTCTGCAGTCGATGGAGGCAATGAGAAGACGCTGCTGCAAACCCTTCAGACTAAAACGTCGATTAAAGCGATAAACGTCCTCCGCAAGATAACGATCTCCGTACTTCATGAAGTTTAATGCATGATATGTGCTACTCAGGCCTGTTTTCACATTCCCCGTGATTGTGTTCAGCCATTGGGAAATGGGCATATCCATTGGCTTCCTGCCCCCATGATTTCGGCGACGTGCTCGCAACCCGCTTCGGCTATGGCCCGAAAGCAGGCCAAGCCATCAGCAAAAAACCACGCTTCCAGGTACAACCCTCTCCTTGGCCCAGGGCCTTGATGGCTGCACTTGTAAATCCACTAACTCGATTCATCATGACATGAATCGGCCGACCTTCGTCGTTAAATTCTACGGCCTCGACTAACGGAACCTTGATTTCAGATCGGCGACCAGCCTTACCATCGCTGAGCTCTCCGCCGAAGTAGGCATCGTCAACATGGATGATTCCCTGTAGGAAGTTTTGACTATCCCGCTCCTGCATAGCTTGTGTCAACTTGTGCTTGATCTTCCATCCAGTAATATAACTTACCTAAGCTGACGCCTGAGCTCCATCGCCGAGATCCAATTTTTTGCGTGGGTGATCAGATAGATTGCCTGGACTCATGTGGCCAGGGGAAGCTTTGTGGAGTCAAATATAGTGCCCGCTGTGACCGTCGTTTGATGGCGACAACTCTTGCACTGGTACCTCTTGCGTCGGCCAGCGTGGATCACGCCGAAGCCCTCAGCCGCGCCACACGTCGGAAAACAGAAGCAATTTGGCCAGCAAGCGTTCTCCAGTGCCGCATGGCACTAATCCTCAGTCCCAAAGGCCTGAAGGAAGTCGGAGAGGGAAAAACCATTCTGGTACTGGACTCTGTTCTGGGGCACCTGACCGACCTGCCATAGTTCCTCAGCACTACCTTATGAGCTCGATAGTGCTGCGTCCAGGACGAGCGGAGCTTTGATGCTCATCAGGAGTTTCTTTTATGTGCTCGGGGGCTTCCTTGGGCCTCAGGCTCCAAGCGATATCGCGGCCATGAGTGACCTCGTGATCGGTTGCAGTGAAAAGGATCTTGCGTTTTCCCAGGAGCTGGTCGGCAATCTGCCGATACGGGTCTTTTTGTTGGCTTTGACAGTCAGGAGGAAGTCGCCCCCCTGCTCCTTGAGCTGCCGAATAACGGTTGCTGGGTGTGAAGCGCATGTGCCTGGATGAGCACGCCGCTAACGTCCAGTCCCCCGACCAGTTTCTTGAGCACGGCCCGCTCATGGTTCTCCCCAGTGGCCTAGCAGGCCTGAGCGATCGCCACGCCCAGGGCGGCGGAGTAGAGGCGTCACCTGGGTAATGAACGCTGAACCGCCACCAGCTGGCGGCTCAATGGAGGCTCATGCAACGTGCCCAGCTCAGGGCCAGAACCCGCAAGGCGTTCCGGACCTGCCGCAAGGGCAGCGGGGCGGGGCCTGCGGGGTGGCGGAGAACCTGCTGCTGCAGGACTTCCAGCCCCCGGCGCCGAACCGCTGCTGTGCCGGCGACATCACCTACATCCGCACCACCGATGGCTGGCGGTACTTGGCCGTGTTGATCGACCTGTTCAGTCGGCGTGTCTTCGGCTGGAAGCTGGAGCGGTCCATGGGCGCTCCCCTGGTGATCGAGGCTCTTAACCGGGCCCTCGGCCACCCCCCCCGGGTCGAGCCCGAGCAGCTGCTGATCCACACTGATCAGGGCAGCCAATACCGAGCGACCGACTACCGCCAGCTTCTGGAGAGCCACAAGATCACCTGCAGCATGTCTGCCAAGGAGTGCTGCTGGGAAAACGCCGTGGTGGGGAGCTTCTTCTCCACCCTCAAACTCGAGTTGGACCTCGATGGTGACCGTGAGGTCCTGATCTCACACCAGCAGCTGCAGCGTGAACTGGCCTTCTGTATCGAAGGCTACTACAACCGCGAGCGCCGTCACTCAACGATTGGCTAGCTGAGCCCGGTCGACTACGAGCAGCAGTTCATCGCTGCCCGTACAGTTGCCTGCGTGAAGCCTAGATGGGTGTCCACGGAATCGGGGGAACACCATTTCTAGGGCCGAGACTCGTGCCACTTCGAACCATATCCATGCATTTTTCACCCCCAAAAAGTTAGCACCCCCCGTAAGTCCCTAGGCTTATGTAGCGGACTTGCGGGACGCCACACTAGACTTTGAATCAGTCCTAACATCATGACCTAGCAGGCTTTCGTTTGCGGCTATTTTACCAGCCTCGATAGTGAGACTTACGCTTGTATGACATACACAGATTTAATGACAAGTGCACGACTCTCGTCACTATGGAGTCGAACCTGAACCACTTGCACAACATCATCTGTTACCTCTACGCGTGGTGAGCGCAGTAGGTGAGCACCGGCCTGTAGATCAAACTGACGTTCAGCTTGAACGCTCTCATTGACAACAACCTCCAAGTTTAAATTAGCCTTGGAATCAGAGCGATGTCCGTTGGCAGCAGAAACATGTAAATCAACCTGAAACTCATACACACCGGGTACAAGCACTTTGTAAGGTCCATACATGACGTGGCCTGCCGACCCAGTTGTCCATATCTCACTACCGTCGCGCTTTCCGGCTTGTCCCACATGCATCTGTTCCATCCAGTTCATGGGAAACTCAAATGCACTTGGGAGAACATAGCCATGACGCATTCTCGTCAAAAATGGTGTCTTGGCACAGCTAACAGTGCTCAGAACCAAACTCTCGAACCGGTTATGGATGGCATTCACTGCCAGAATGCGTCTCGGTGCCAGTCCTGATACCATGCGTGCTCTTTCCTGTTGGATAGCTACCCAAAATGCTTTAACGACAAATGGCTCTTCCACTGCATCACACAAGTTTGGCGCACCAAAGCTGATCACAATGGTCTTGGCAGTTTGAAGTCGTGTTGGTTCCAGCTCCGGATTCTCGATCGCATCAATTGGAGTGGAAAAGCCATGTGTGGACCAACAGTATTGAAACAAGCTAAGCAACTCACCTTGCATGCCTATCCATGCCAAACGAGTATCCCGAGGTGCCGACGCAAACATATCAAGTAGAAAAGGAGTGACATGGGGGACATTGACCGGCACAAGTTCGTAAGTTTCATGGCGATAGGCGACACGAGTGGGGTTGCCAGATGTAATCGGAAGCACTTGAAGCAGGGTGGTGCGAAATAGCCTGCTGGTTGCATGATCAAGACTGATCTCTTCAAGATCGTAGTCAATCAAGCCCCAGCTATCCCGCTGCGCTGGCAACTCGGGCTCTTTAACATTGTGCACAAACTCTTTAAGGCCATTGGTGCGACTGCCATGGGCGTGCATCGGCGTTACTTGTCTGGTGTGGTCACAGTGGTACGCGGAGACGATTGGTTCTGCATCCAAAATCTTGCCGAACTTCAAGCGTAAGCGCCTTGAGATATTGAAGTCGATATGCCACCCCAGCAGCATCTCTTCGTTAAACCCATCGATTTTAAATATTTCATCACGCGGTATCAGTTGAAAATCACCTGGTGCGTCATACAGAACATCGTCGTCGCCCAGAACAATCTCATTGAGGTACATTGCAGGCCCGAGTAATCGAATGTCGGCGATGACGGCTGCTGGGTCTTTTCGGTCAAAGTCCTCCCACAGCGTTTCTGGAATCTCAAACCGCGGCGCACAGTAGAGTCCAGCAAGGAGACTAGAGACTTGGTCGGTGATCGACTTGCCGGCCTTTGGCACGAAGATCATGTCAGTGTTGGTCGTCAACAACCATTGATTTCGAGGGTTAGACCTTCGCACGGCCACATTACGTGCAACAGGCTCTACTGTCTTTAAGTGAGTGCGATGAGCATAAAGGCGTTCATGCAGGCTCGAGCGGACACGCAGGACACGAAGCATTCCCCGCGCCTTGGGCGTAAGTGTGTCAGCGATCGCTTCCGGAAATGTAGGGAAATCATCCGGAGTGTTGTAGTCGACAAACAAGATTTCGTCGTTCTCATGCGTCAAGACTTCGGCCATACAATTCAAGCTTAAAGCCGCCCGCTTGTGGAGGTTGTAGCCATAGTTGTCGTTGCGGCCGTACAAAACTACTGATAGCATGCCATGCCCTGATCGGCTCTTTTGCAAAAAGGCTCAGGTAAATAATACGATTGAGACTGACCACCCTGCATTGGAATCGTAACACTTTGCAGGGATGCCCTCTGCGCCAAGAGCCTGTTGCGCATAATGCCTGCGCTCACGCCATCCACCTGAGCCAACACTTTTAGTGGGCCAGCTTGTTAAAATATTAGGAGACGAAGCATCTAAGGACAAGGCGATCAGATACGGATAGCTTCCCGTCCAGGCGTGGGGGGCGCCTGGCCCCCTATCCCTTTGCCATCGTCTCTTGGAGCCTCTGTCTCTTCAGGTGGCGCCACAGTTTATAGATGTTGTGGGTAATGCCCCAGAGCAGCCATTCCCCATTCACTTTGGTCAGGCCACGCAATAGAAACCGCCGCAGCCCTCGCGCTTCCTTCGTCTGACAAAACACCGGCTCCACGATCGTTTTGCGTCTGGCGTAGATCTCCCGGCCTTCCTTCTTGCGCAGCTTCCGAGCCATCTTGCCTACTGCTTCGCAGCCTTCGGCTATGGCATCCAGATCCTTGGGGATGGGGCCACAGATGGGTGGCGGCGGCTGACCCTGCTTCGGCCTACCAGGCCACCACCGGCAGTGGGCTCGATCGAACCCCGCAGTGTCTTGCCGTCACACACCAACTAGTCGATATCCGCTGCACCACCTGGGATCTGGGCGATCGTCCAATCACGGATAGCAGCGCAGAGGCCCACCACGTCCACCTACAAGAAGAAGTAGCGAAACGCTGAATCCGATGCGGCCGCCGCAGTTCGAGCCCCAGCTGCTCACCAAGTACTGCATGGTGTCGCCGCGCGAAGGCGAAGCCTTCTCCGAAGGAGTAGCGCTCCAGATCAGATCCCTCAGGCTTTCGCAGCCGCTCTAGGCGCCAGCCTTCTGCGAAGCAGTAGATGCCCAGAACGGCCACCAGCAGCAAATACCAGGCGGGGATACGAATCCAGCGCCGCATCCGCACGTCGGGAATCGCCTTGAGGAAGCTGATCAGATCGAGATCAGTTGCAGCAGAGCCGGTTTCGGGCACAGAGAAGGACCAAGTCGGCTCAGCGAACCCATTGCTGGCAGCTCCGGCCAGCGCTCTTGTGACACTTTGAATCAGCCCTGGGTCAAACCCCTTCTCCCCGCGGGGATGATTGCTCTAGGCTGGGATCACGATCGCCGACAGATCCAACTCGTAGACCAGATCGAGCAGGAAATACACCTGATGATCAGCCGACAGCCAGTCACTGTGCGAGGCCGGCAACATGGAGGTCTGCCCCGGAGCCCAGAAGCGGAAGGTCTTGAGCCTTTGCATGACCCATTCTACCAGGCAGATCCATTGCTGTCACTGGGATCTGGGCAGATTCATGGGCGTCTGTGGGGAGGCGCTGGGCGATCTATGCGCAACAGGCTCCTAGACCCGAAGGGTCGGTCGCGGAGCTTGCTACCTATTGAGGTCTCATCGAGACCCCTTGGTGATCAGAATGGAGAGGAGTTATCTTTCTTGGCAGAAAACCTGGCAACGTTGGGCTCAAGTCAGGGAGGAATACATCTGCTGAAGATTGCTGGCGAATTCTGAGAGCTGGAACTGCCTAGCTCTCTGCAATCCTGCATCTAGCTTGGCAAAGTAGAAATCAGAGTCAAGAAGCATTTGTTGCACTGCATCAACCCAGGCGACTGGATTGTGGTAGTCACGCACATGAAGGGCAGCATCCCCACATGCTTCCATGCAGGCGGGGATCTGGGAAACGATTGCTGGCGTACCACTGGCCATAGCCTCCAATGGCGGCAATCCCCAACCCTCGACGACGGATGGAAACACAAGTGCCAGTGAATTGGTGAGATAGTGCTCTAGCGATTGACGAGAGAGCGAGCCTTTCCACTCCAGACCCTCATTGCTTGCGGAGGACAAGACTTTGACTGCCTCCTCACAGAGCCACCCAGGCTTGCCGACGACAACGAGGCGGAGCTTTGGGTAGATCACACGTAAGGCATGAAATGCCTCCAGCATGACCAAGTGATTCTTCTTTGGCTCAATGGTGCCTAGTTGAATAATGTAGCCCTCACCAGTTTCATGAAAACGAGAGAGAGCCTGCTGCTTTGCCCTTCGCAAGGAGTCTGCATCTGAGAACAAGGTGGATGGTGGCGTGGCCTGGGGGATGACGTGAATCTTCGATTCAAGTCCAGTACCAAAGATGCGACAAAGAGATTCTGCCGTAGAATGACTTATCGTGTGTACAGCGTCACAGACTTGGACAAGTTGATTGATCAGCTCAAATTCAAGTCCGGGATCGCTGAGGCAGAACTGAGGATGGGTTAGGGCAATGAGGTCGTGGATGGTAACAACGTTCTTGGCCCCCTTCAGCACGAGTGGGAACGGCATAGGATTATGCAGGATCACATCTGCCTCTCTCCTGTCGGGGCTTGCGAGGCTCAGAGTTGTCAAGCGTCGCTTGGAAGCGAAGAGGCTCTTGGCACGAGAGAAGATCTTGTATTGGTGATAGATTTGGAGTGATTCTGAAGGGCTCATCGTTGGAGCGCCATCCGCAAGGTTCAGTGAATCGAGAACCAAAGGATAGAGCGGATCACGCGATGAGAGCCTATCAATGATCTTCTTATTGATGCCAAAGGGATTCAGGGATAGAGAGCCCTGAATCTTCAGGGACTCAACAATCCTCTTTAGAGAACCTCCATGCTTGGATGGATGCACTTGGAAGACATTTGAGTCAGCAAGAAGAGACTGAGAGCCACGAGAATAGACTTCAATGAGTATGGCTAGATCAGCATTGATACAGGCTACGGATTGTATCAGCGATCTTGCAAAGTATTGGATACCGCTTCCTTGATGGAAGAAGACCTCATGCGCATTAACGATAACCCTCTTGTTCATAGTTTGGATCTTGCTGGACTCCCCAGAGCAACCAGCAATCAGACAGTGATCGCATCATATCATGAAGGGTAAATACTTGCGTTCACGCTTCAGCAGCCAACAGCCAAGCCAAATACCAACTACATTCAACAATGCCATCACAAGAACCTGATTCCAGAGCAGTTCACCGCTGAGGAGGGAATGACGGAGCGGGCTGAGAACTCGGTAGAGCGGATTAATGTCTGCAGTCCATGACAATGACCCAAGGCTCTCTTTTCGATAAAGAATGGGAGACAATAAAAAGACAAGTTGCAGAACGATTGGAATGAGTTGATAGAGATCCCGGAATCGCGCCCCTAACAAGCAGATCACAAGCGGTACCCAGAACAGGAAAACGACAAGATTGATCAACGGCAACCAAGCACTGGAGATCACGTGCAACAGCAGCGTCGGCTGAAAGAAGCTCAGCCCTAATAGGACCATGAAAAAAGACTGCAGAAATGTCTGCAACTGGAAGGCCCATTCCTCCAAGGAGTAAAAGATTGGATTGAGGTTGGTATTCTGAAGATGGCTTGAGTTCTGCTCAAGCAGGTTTGGAGCGCTTGTAATGGCCGCTGCCAAGGAATTCCAGATCACGAGACCAACTCCCAGATAGACAACATAGGTGTTGAAATCCTTAACCTTGAAAACTGTGCCATAGACCAAAGCCAGCACCGTAATCGATAGAAGATTAGAAATGCCCAACCAAAACCCCCCCAAGAGAGTTCGGGCAAATCTGGCGCGGGTTCTTGCAGTAGCCGTAAACCACCAGACTCTGCGCAACCGCCAAGCATAACCAAGAAACTCAGCGATATCTTTCATGATAATAGGCGAGTGCTTTAGTTAGGCTATCATCACAGACGATTGTACCTTGGTCAAACACAAGGCCTCGAACACAGAACTGCTGCAGCAGCAGATCTGAGTGGCTAGCAAGAATAAGTGTACCTGCGGATTCGACAAATTGCTGCATACGCGTTTGCGCCTTCGAAAAGAAGCTGCTATCCCCTGCTCCAAAGCCTTCGTCTAAAGCCAAACATTCATGGCGAGTGGCAGTAAGGAGAGAGAACAACAGCCGAGCGGCCATACCTTCGCTGTAGCTTTTCACAGGTAGATGGATGAAGTCACCTAAACCCGCAAACTCAGTAACAGACTCAACAAAATCTGAAAATCCTCTTAGGTGGCCATTCAGGAGAAGATAGTGAGCCTTAGCCGCTTGAACTCCGCTGAGTTCGGGACTCGTGATAAAGCTCTTGTGAATCATTGGGAACACCTGCACGGAGGCATTGAAGAGGCCAGAGGTCGGCTGATAAATGCCAGATATGAGCTTTAGAAATGTAGACTTTCCGGCCCCATTATGGCCAATCAACGCAACCCTCTCTCCCGCTCGAATGGTGCAACTGATTCCCCGTAATGCCTCAATTTCTGCACCTGATCTAGACTTCCTTAGATTCCCCCCGGTCACGGAGCGCAGAAGTGCATTCTTGATGCTGCGCGTTTCATTGGTCAAGACCGGAATCCTGAGCCAGACATCCCTCAAGACCAGGGCAGGCTCAACTGATTGAGGACAGAGAGAATCTCCTGCTGCTGACTGGTGATTGTCAGGTGTGAGGCCAGTTGGTGGCCGGCGGCGGAAAGTTGCTTCCATAGGTTGTTGTCGGAGGCCAGCTTGATGACAAGGTCGGCAAATTGGTCGCCATTCACATCGGGACTGAAAAACAGTGAAGACTGATCGTGAATCTCGCGATGAACAGGGATGTCGCTTATCAGGGTCGGGAGACCCTCCGCTTTGGCCTCAAGGATGGGATAATCGTACCCTTCCATGTGGCTTGCGGAAACCAAGGCAAGACTACTCCGTAGCAGCCTCAAGAGCTCGCTCTCGTCAACCTTAGATTTAAGCACCACTCTGTCGGCTTTTGGCCAACCAGATAGAACGCGTTTCAATGCCTCGGTTTCCCGTCCTGCTCGACCCACCACTACAAGACGGCCTGACCACTCAGGAGTCCGCTCCAGAAGGTGGGCAAATGCTCGCACAGCATTGAGAACGTTCTTGTTGCGATCATGACGTGCCAGCATCAGCAGATCCAGGCTGCAAGGCTTGTCGATCACCGGTCGCTGGACTGCGATCCCATTGTGAATCACCTCCAGCTTCGAGGCGGGCACTCCAATTTCAATCAACTGATCTGCAACGAAACGACTGATTGCAATCACCCGAGTCGCACGCCTGAGATGCTCGGGTGTCCAGTAGCGATATCTCCATGCAGCTTTTCGGCTGTTGGAAAAGTAGAGCGGTGTCAGATCGTGGCAGGTGATGACCTGGGGTGCATGGGGCAACGCGAACAGGGTGTCGCAAAATGGGCTGTAGACAGCTTCCACGCTCTCGACTGGTATTGATGCCCCATGAAGGGTGGCATGGACATCAATCCCATGTTGCGTTAGGGACAAACGATGGAGCAGGGCCAACCACTTAGAAGTCGGTGGCTGTTCAGGTAGCCAGTCATCATGGCGACACTCAGCTCTGCCCCCATCGCTAAGTATGAGACGATGGCCAGGCATCCCAGGCATCACTCGTTTCACATAGCTCGAAAAACCTGAATGACCAGAGATATAGGGAAGTAGATTGCTGAGCAAAGTCATGGAAGAAGTTCGGCAAAGCGTGCCTGCCAGATAGATCTTGCGAAGATCCGTTTATAGCGTCGTTCAGCGGCCTTAGAAGCATGATGCAGCATCCATGGATCCTCGATCAGGCGGTGGATGGCTTCAGGAAGTTCCTTGCGGCCGAGCCGCGGGAGGCCGATGACATGCTTGAGCTGCCCCACCCATGCAGCTCCGGAGCGACGACAATCAAGAGCGAGTGCTGGGACCCCATAGGCCATGGCCTCAAGCTGCACAATCCCGAAAGCTTCATTGCTGCGATCGGCCGGTAAAACCAACAGGTGCGACTGCGAAAGCAGCTCCTGTTTCTTTTCCTCTTCCAAGCGCCCGTGAAACCTGATTACACCAGCACATCCAGAGGAGGCCGCCAAGCGCTGAAGAACCTTTCGCTGAGGACCATCCCCCACAACATCGAGCCGCACATCACGGATATGTGCGATGGCATCGATCAGCCAATCGACTCGCTTGTAGCTGTCGAGGCGGCCGATGAAGAGAAGTCGCAGCGGCCGGAGGCGAACAAGCATCTCAGGACGCTTGGCATGCGCAGTCTGGAGAGCCATGCGTTCCTGGTCCTCACCCAGGCAGCAAGGCAGGACCAGGACTCGCTTTCGTGGTACCCCTTCGCTTTGTAAGACCCCAGCCAGAACTGGCGAGGTGGTTATCACAGACTGAACGCCAACGGCGGCCCAGAGCAGGGCGATGCGTTGGTAGAGTCTGATTAGCCAACCGGTAGGACCAACCGGTGGCTGCAAGAACGCATGCCAGTGCAAGCGTATGATCCGCTGTGGACGACGCAGTCGGGCCAGAATGGATAGTAACAGCAGGGCTGGGCAAGGAAGGTGCACATGAAGGGTTGCACTTTCGTTCAAAACATTGAATAGTCTACGCGACGGGAGGGGACATAAGAATTGTCCCAACGATAGTCTTGGCAGTGAAACGATCTCATAGGAAACCGGCAAGAGAGAACCAGTGGATTCCTCGGCTGGAGGCTGCAGACATACCGTGCGAACCGAGAACCCCTGCCTCCACCACTCATTAGCCATTTCATGGGCCACCCTCTCCACGCCTCCATAGCCTGGGGGGCGCTCCCGGACGAGCTGGATGATCTTGGATGGGCTAACTTCACTAGTTGAAGGGCTTTTCTGCGACCGAAGAGATGCCTCGGTCAGGAGGCTAACCATCCATGCAACGCGGAGACGGTGACCACAAGCATCCATCATCGCGCACCGTGCGAACAGCCCGCAGAGTGGGTGGGTGCGAGAAGAGGGTCCGCCTGATACTCCATGCTGACGACGCCCATGATCTGCCTGGACAGGGCCTGAGGTGAGATCTCTGTTCACACCATGGCCTCCGCCTGCAGCTCCAGCTGCTTCACCGGCACACTTTCCGGACATGCGCGCGCCATCGGCCGAATGGCAGCGAGCTTCTGGCAGGGCGAAGGGCTGGTGGGTTTCAGGTGGGCCAGCAGCCATGGCGTCTGCTGAGCTGTTCGCTGGGATTTCCTGGTGGTCGGCGTCCAGAAGCGACAGGCCCTGGCAGCCAGGACGATGAAGCCCTTGGTTGGCCCCACCATCCGCCGGATGGCACGCACCTTCCCAGATCAAGATCTCCAACACTGGAAACCATGCGAAGCTCGGCTTAATCTCGTGTCAAGGGACTAGCTGCTTCCACTGCAGGGCGGATCGACCGATGGAAATCCGGCCGAGGCGAGCCCGTGCTCAGGGCCTGATGGGATGGCCAAGGGCTTGCCGAAGAGCACCCCCGATGGTGCAAAATGGAGAGGCTTGAGGTGTTGCTGCGGGAGTCAACGGTCGCTCGGATGCTCAGGGTCCTTTGAGGATTTAGCTCAGTGGTAGAGCATCTGGCGCACAGCAACGCAGATATCGGCGGCTGCCGAGAGCGACTGGGACAGACTTCTAATGGGCCCTGTCATGCAACCGGCTCTGCACACACCGCCCTGACCTTCTTTAGGGCCATCCTTCTGATTTCGGTACTGGCCTCCTTCTTCAGCACGCTCCTGCTGGTTGCCAGCCACCTATTCTACGGGCAGACTTATATTCACGACACTGGCTACTGGATCGGCCTGAGCACTGGCACGAGCCCCACACAACTGTTAGAGCCAAGCGGCATCAATGCAGGAAGCTACAGCTATTTCAACACTCACTATTCGCCCATCTTCAGTGCTCTGCAAATCCTCTATACGCCATTGCGCAGTTGGCTCCCTCCCCCCAGCTTCTTTCTGCTGTGGTTCATGGGGTTCAATCTGCTGAACAGCTGTCTGTTTGCAGGCGCGCTGATGCTGCCCATAGAGAGAGTATTGCCCGTTTCATGGCATCAGCAGCGCATGCTGTCTCTGCTGATGGGCACGGCCTTGGTTAGCTGCTCATGGCTGGCGACAGGATCCGCATCCTACATCATTTCCTACATCACCTATCCCCATACAGAGATCATTGGCCTCCAACTATCCTATATCGGACTTTTTCTACTGGTCGTCCCCAGAGCTCTCCGATCTCTTCGCCCACCTCCTACTACAACAGCCTGGAAAACCGCTACGACTGCAGGCCTGTTTCTGATTGTGTTAGGGAGTCTTTTCCATGAACTGGTGGCAGCCATCTGTATCTACAACCTCGTGATATTTAGACTATCCATTTCGCGAAGGACCAATACATCAGAAGGAAGTCGGCAGTGGGTAACCCGTGCGGTGATGCTGACCATCGGGATCATCAGTGTCCCACTCCTTGGCTGGCTAATTCTTCGGCAATTCGGCCAGTTTCCAGGCACCGCAGTCAGCGCTCTTCAAAGAATCTACATGGGGAGTCACTTTGATCACCTCTCCTTGGGACGCCACCTAGCAATGCTCAGGGAAGCATGCAATTCCAACAAAATCGCCACTCTAACTCTCGCTCTGGCCATGGGTATGTCCTTTCATCTGTTGCGGAGAGGATATCGAGATTATGTCTTATACCTCTTGGTTCCCGTAGTGTACCTAATCGCCTCCCCCATTGCATTAGAAGAAAATGCTGCAACATTGAAGGCTCACTATGGATATCCCCTGCAATCCGTGTTTTATCTATTCGCCATTGGGCTGGCAATCACATGGAGCTCAAGTCTCAATGATCCTGCTCATACCTCCAGAAGAGCCCCACAAATAGTGCATGCCATTCCCGCTATTGGGTCGGTCCTCTTGGCAGGTGCGTCGATGATATCACTTTTCAATAGGCAACTGAACGCACCTCATGCCTGTACGGAACGCACGATCGCACAGCGCTTCCAGAACGACACATGCATCCATCGCACACCGGTGGCCAAGGTGTGGTTCAATCCCTACTTCGTTATATCATACATAGGTCTCGGATCAAGAATTATCAGACGAGCCGAAAGCACGTTCAGCCGGCAAGACTTTCGTCAGGGAAAACTCACTACCGTGATGTCAGACCATTCGCTCGTGGCCCTCTTCCCCAATCGCTTCCTATGGGAAAATGTGCTTGCCCAGGATCAGATTCCACTCTACCTTCAGGGGAAGTTGAAACTTCCGAAAAATAGAGTCTTTATCCGCTACCACATAGAAGACGGCCTATGGAATGAAGATGTCCTCAATTTCATCAAGCATCAGCAATTCCGCCTGGTGTCAAAACACAAGGTCGGCTCCTTCGGCACTGGAAATGTCTACGAATATGTATGGTCCAATGCTGATGCCCAAACGGCAGCCTCAGGGCCAAAGCAGTAAACCCTCGGCGTTGAGTGGAGCACCTGACGAGTAGAGGAAATGCTTTGCTTCAACTCTGGCGGCTGGCTCGAGGGTCCGGCGAGGGGGTGCGGTGAGGGCAAAGTCCATGCTGAGGGAGCAGCGGATGTCGTCCTCGCCCCCGTTCTCCAGCACCGCGTGATCGAGGCTGGAGGGAAACAGCAGGAGCAGGCCGGCCCGCGGCGCCACGTCGATCCAGGGCGCTGAAGGGCATGGGCGGGATCGAGGGGATCGAGGGGTCCGCCGTGGCCCACCGGCAGGCGGGACACCAGCTCGTTCGGAGGCCGGTGGGGCCAGATCCGCAGACAACCGCAGTGTCCGCTGCCATCGCCGTTGAGGTAATCCACGGCGCTGAGGTGTGTGTTCGGGTGGTGGTGGCGCCCCACCGTCTGGCCCGCCTCGCTGAGCACCGGCCAGCAGCGCTGGCTGTGGAGCGCCACCCGGGCCGGATCGAAACCCACGCCCTGCAGGTAGGCTCGGGCGTGGCCGGCGATGGCGGCGATCAGGGGAGCGAAGGTGGAATAGCGGCGCAGCCGCCACACGCCGTTGAGGTCGCCCGTCCAGGCGCAGGCGGGATCGGGGTTGGAAGTGACGCTTCCCCGCAGCTCCTGGAGCGCCTGTAGCTGAGAGGCTGTGGCGAGGGGATCGGGCGCCAGCTGCACCCTGCCGAGGGCCACCGGGAACAGGGGGCTGGATGTCCAGGTCTGCGGCGGCGGCGAAGGGTGCCGAGGGGGCATGGGGATCGACTATGGGCTCGGGATGGAGAGCGCTGGGGGACCAGCTTCGGCGCCAGTGAGGCGAGGGAGGCGATCTCCGCCGTCGGGATGAAGCCGCTTCCCGATCCCGGCTCTCCCAACCTTGCAGCCATCGTCATGCACCGCTCTGCTCCTGGAGGAGGCGCCCGCAGACATCAACAAGCCCAAGCCGTCCTCCAGCGAATCACCCCGGCAACCCCCCCATCAAACTCCCCATCTCCAGCGCCTGCAGGGCATAGCTCCAGCCCAGGTTGCTCTTGATCCCGGCCCGCTCCAGGGCTTGCTGCAGGGTGTCGGTGGTGAGCACACCGAAGATCACAGGCACGCCGGTTTCGCGGGATACGGCCGCCACCCCTTTGCTCACCTCGGCGCAGACGACGTCGAAATGGGGGGTGTCCCCGCGGATCACGGCCCCCAGGGTGATCAGCACCTGGTAACGCCCGCTGGTGGCGAGCTTCTGGGCCACCAGTGGGATCTCGAAGCTGCCCGGCACCCAGGCCACGTCCAGTTGCTGGCTGGTGGGAGTCACGTCAATGCCGTGGCGGGAAAGGCAATCCAGGCAGGCGCTCAGGAGCTTCCCGGTGACGAGGTCGTTGAAACGCCCAACCACAACCGCAATCTTGAGGCCGCTGACCTCGGTGAACCGTCCTTCGAAAACCGCCAAAGGGCCTCAGACCACGAAGTAGCTCATGCCCCAGTTGAGCAGAACGAGGGCCAACCAGGCCGCTCCCCCAAGCAGGATCAGGCGGTTCGAGCGGCCACTGTCCTCGGTGCTGGCGTAGAGCACAGGCACAGCCACCACCAGGGCAAACGACAGCACCACCAGGGCCAGAACGGTAAGGGTGTTGAGAATCTGCATGGGACCTGCGGGGGCCTGGACGGGCATAGAAGCGATCTTCCCACGCAGGGCTGGCTGGCTCGCTGCTCCCAAGCTGGTTCCTTCACAACTTGTCGGGGGGACGGGCGCAAGCAGGAGGCTGTCTTACAATTCACGCATCGATGCTGAATCAGTGGAATGGCCATCACGACGGTCTCCTCCAAGTTCCAGGTCGTGCTGCCCAAAGCAGTGCGGCAGCACTACGGCCTTCAACCTGGCCAGGTTCTCCAGCTCATCTGCCTACCCGATCGCATTGAGCTGCTGCCGCTGCAACCCGCCTCGGCCCTGCGCGGCTTCCTGAGCGGTCCCAATAGCTTCGAGAGGGAGTCAGACCGGCTTTGAGCCAGCAGCTGGTGGTGGACTCCTCCGGGTGGATCGAGTTTTTCACGGCTGGCCCCAACGCTGGGTCCTTCGCCGAAGCGATCGAGCGGCCCGAGCTGTTGGTGGTGCCCACCATCAGCCTGTTCGAGGTGTTCAAGTGGGTTCTGCGGGAACACGGCGAAGGCCCTGCCCTGCGGGCCATCGCCTTGATGCAGCGCGCTGAGGTGGTGAGCTTGAGCCCCGAGATCGCCCTCCATGGGGCTCAGCTGAGCCTGGAGCTAAAGCTGCCCATGGCAGACAGTCTGATGCTCGCCACCGCCAGGGCCTTCGGCGCTCTGTTGATCACCCAGGATTCGGACTTTCAGGGGCTTGCAGGGGTGCGCTGGCTGCCGAAGCCATCGGAGTGAGCCTCCTACGATCATGGCCTTGGTGCAGGTGAGGCGTGACGGCGGAAGCCCAGGAACAGCTGTCACTGATGGCTGCTCTAGTCGTCCAGGGAAGCCTGTTCGTCGCTGGCGAGGCAGATCCAGCCGGCACCGAGCTGGAGGATGCGGGTCTGATCGCCCAGGCGGCCGCCCGACCCCGTCGGCGCCGGGTCAGCGCCGAACCGGGCCCCGCTCCAACCAGTCCCGCAGACCCTGCCGCCGAAGGCGACACGGACCTGCCCCCCTGGCACCACCACAGCCTGGTGGACCCGGCAGCCCTGCCGCCGATGCTGCGCCACTACGTGGAGCTGAAGCAGGCCCATCCGGAGCGGCTGCTGCTCTACCGGCTGGGCGATTTCTTCGAATGCTTCTTCGAGGACGCGATCCGGGTGTCGCGGCTGCTGGAGCTCACCCTCACCGGCAAGGAGGCCGGCAAGGGGATCGGGCGGGTGCCGATGGCCGGCATCCCCCACCACGCGGCCGAGCGCTACTGCGGTGATCTGGTGCGGCTCGGCCTCTGCGTGGCCCTCTGCGACCAACTCGAAACCACGCCCGCCAAGGGCGCCCTGCTCAAGCGCGAGATCACCCGGGTGATCACCCCCGGCACCGTGCTTGAGGAGGGAATGCTGGCCGCCAGTCGCAACAACTGGCTGGCGGCGGCGGTGGTCGAGCAGGGCCACTGGGGCCTGGCCATCGCCGATGTGAGCACCGGAGAATTCCGCGTCAGCCAGCGGGAAGACAGCGCCAACCTGCATCAGGAGCTGCTGCAGCTTGAGGCGGCGGAACTGCTCTGGCCGGCCGGTGAAACCGACGGCGGCACCCCCGCCGCGGCCTCCCCCAGCTGGTGCCCCGACGCCCTCCACCTCACCCGCCTGCCCCTGACTCCGTTCTCGGCACCGGAGGCCCGCCGCACCCTGCTGAAGCGCTTCGAGCTGGCCAGCCTCGATGGGTTGGGCCTGGGCGCGTTCCCCCTGGCGCTGCGGGCCGCCGGCGGACTGCTGCGCTACCTCGATGACACCCAGCCGGGCGAAGCCGACCAGGCCAGCGTCCGGCGGCAGGTGGTGGTGCCTCTCGATCCCCCCACCCTCACGTTTGCGGGCGATCAGCTGGTGCTCGATGCCCAGACCCGCCGCAACCTCGAACTCACCCGCACCCAGCGCGACGGCCAGTTGCAGGGGTCCCTGCTCTGGGCCCTGGATCGCACCATGACCGCCATGGGCGGCCGTTGCCTGCGGCGTTGGATCGAGCAGCCGCTGCTCGATCTGAGCGCGATCCGGCAGCGTCAGGCGGGGGTCAGTGAGCTGGTGGGCAAGCGGTCGTTGCGGTTGGCCCTGCGCCGCCTGCTGCGGCCGATGGGCGATCTGGAACGGCTGGCCGGCCGGGCGGGTGCCGGCTCGGCCTCCGCCCGGGATCTGGTCGCCCTGGCCGATGGCCTGGAGCGGCTGCCCCGGCTGGGCGCCCTGCTGGCGGGGGCGACCAGCTCCCCGTTGCGGGTTCTGAACCAGCCCGCCCCCGAGCTGGCCGAGCTGGCCGCCCGGCTGCGCCACACCCTGCTCGATCCGGCACCGCTCAGCCTCAGCGACGGGGGCCTGATCCATGATGGTGTCGATCCGCAGCTGGATGGCCTGCGCAACCAGCTCGATGATCACCAGACCTGGCTGGACCAACAGGAGCTGGCGGAGCGGCAGCGCAGTGGCATCCCCACGGTGCGGCTGCAGTTTCACCGGAGCTTTGGCTACTTCTTCGCGGTGAGCCGTGCCCGGGCCAAGGCGGTGCCAGGCCACTGGATCCGTCGCCAGACCCTGGCCAACGAAGAGCGCTTCGTCACCCCCGATCTCAAAGCCCGGGAAGGCAAGATCCTGCAACTGCGCGCCCGCGCCGCCCAGCGGGAATACGAGCTGTTCGTGACCCAGCGCGATGCGGTGGGGGCCCTGGCAGCGCCGATCCGGGCGTTCGCGCGGCGGGTGGCCGCCCTCGATGCCATCGCCTCCCTGGCCGAAGTGGCTGCCCTGGGTGGCTACTGCTGCCCGGAACTCAGCGACGACCGCTGCCTGCAGATCGATGAAGGCCGCCATCCGGTCGTGGAGCAGTTGCTGGTGGGGGAGCCCTTCACCAGCAACGGCATCCATCTGGGCGAGCCCGGCCAGCCCGATCTGGTGGTGCTCACGGGCCCCAACGCCAGCGGCAAGAGCTGTTATCTGCGCCAGATCGGTCTGCTGCAGCTGATGGCCCAGATCGGCAGCTGGATTCCGGCCCGTTCCGCCCGCCTGGGCCTCTGCGACCGGATCTTCACCCGGGTGGGAGCGGTCGATGACCTGGCCACCGGCCAGTCCACCTTCATGGTGGAAATGGCCGAAACTGCGAATATTCTCCACCACGCCACCGATCGCTCCCTGGTGTTGCTCGATGAGATCGGCCGGGGCACCGCCACCTTCGACGGCCTCTCGATCGCCTGGGCGGTGGCTGAACACCTGGCCGAGCAACTGCGTGCCCGGGCCGTGTTCGCCACCCACTACCACGAGCTCAACGAGCTGGCCGTCCTGCTGCCGAATGTGGCCAACTTTCAGGTGCTGGTGGAGGAAACGGGAGACCGGCTGCTGTTCCTGCATCAGGTGCGGCCCGGCGGCGCCAGCCGCAGCTATGGCATCGAGGCGGCCCGCCTCGCCGGGGTGCCGGCTCCGGTGGTGCGCCGGGCCCGCCAGGTGCTGGGGCGGATCGAGGCCAACAGCCATGTGGCGGTCGGGCTCCAGAACGCGGCTTAGGCCGTCAGAGCCGCTCCAGCCAGGCTCGCCGCAGCAGGGCATTGGTGGCTGCGGCCACGAGGCCGGCGCCACCCTTGCTTCCCTCCAGGCGGATCTGGGGCAGATCACTGCAGGCCAGGTGGCGCTTGCTCTCCGCTACCCCCACAAAGCCCACCGGCATGCCGATCACCAGGGCCGGCAGCCGATCAGCGGCCGGATCGATGCCTTCGACCAGCTGCAGCAGCCGCTCCAGGGCGGTGGGGGCACTGCCGATCAACACCACCGCCTGGGGGTGCTCCAGCAGCGCGGCCGCCATGCCCTCGGCGCTGCGGGTGCCCCCCGGCGGTGCCACGGCAGGGGCCCAGTCGAGGATGCAGTGCACGGGGTTGGCGAAGGTGCGTCCCGCCATCGGCGCCACTGCCGCCGCCGCCATGGCGGTATCGGTGAGGATCACGGCCCGCCCGGCCAGGGCCGCCATGCCCAGTTGGCAGGCTCCGGCGCTGAAGCGCAGGTCCGGAACAATCGCCAGGTCGCCGCTGCTGTGAACCAGCCGCTCCAGCACCTCCTGCTCGACGCCGCCAGGGCCGCCCGTCCCCAGCCGCTCCCGGATGATCCGCATGCTTTCGGTGAAGATCGGGTGATCCACGGCCAGCCCTGATGCCGATCCATCTCTACTGGGGCGATGACGAGGCCAGCCGTAACCGGGCTGTGGAGGCCCTGATCGCCACTGCGGTGGATCCGGCCTGGCAGAGCATCAACCTCACCCGGCTGGATGGGACTGATCCGGCCCAGGCGGCCCAGGCGCTCAGCGAGGCCCGCACCCCGCCCCTGGGCGGCGGTGAGCGGGTCGTGGCCCTCCAACGCAGTCCGTTCTGCAGTGGCTGCCCCGCTGAGCTGGCCGCGTTGCTGGAGGAGAGCCTGGGGCTGATCCACGCCGGCAGCCACCTGGTGCTGATCAGCGCCGGCAAGCCCGATGCGCGCCTGCGGACCACCAAGGCCCTCAAGGCTGTCGCCCTGGAGGAGAGCTTTGCCCTGCCGTCGGCCTGGGATGGCAGCGGCCAGGTCGAGCTGGTGCGCCGCACGGCCCAGGCCCTCGGCCATGCGGTGACAGCGGAGGCCAGCGAGGCCTTGTCCGAGGCGATCGGCAGCGACAGTGCCCGCCTCGCCAGCGAGCTGGAGAAGCTGGCCCTCTATTGCGGCCAGCGCCCGATCGATCCTGCCGCCGTGGCGGCCCTGGTGGGAATCCATGCCACCAACAGCCTTCAGGTGGGCGATGCCCTGCTGGGCGGCAACCTGGGCGAGGCGATCGGCCTGCTCGATGCCCTGGTCGCGGCCGGCGAACCGTCCCTGCGGATCGTGGCGGCCCTCACCAGCCAGATCCGCGGCTGGCTGTGGGTGAGCCTGCTCGACGGCCAGGGTGAGCAGGACGTGGCCGTGATTGCCAAGGCGGCGGGCATCGGCAATCCGAAGCGGATCTACGTGATGCGGAAGCAGATCCGCGACCGGCCGGCCGGCCGGTTCCTGGTGCTGCTGAGCCAGCTGCTGGAGGTGGAGGCGGCCCTGAAACGGGGTGCGGAGCCCGGCGACGCCTTCCGTGACGGGTTCCTGGCGGCCCCAACCCGATAATCAACCGAATCGCCCACCGTTGCGCGCAGACCGGGATGGCCCTGCTGGTTCAGAAATTCGGAGGCACCTCCCTCGGCAGTGTCGAGCGCATCCAGGCCGTGGCCCGGCGCATCGCCGCCAGCAGGGATGAGGGCCACGACCTGGTGATCGTGGTTTCGGCCATGGGCCACACCACCGACGAACTCACCGGCCTGGCCCATGCCATCAATGCCGACCCCCCCCAACGGGAGCTGGACATGCTGCTGGCCACCGGCGAGCAGGTGTCAATCGCGCTGCTGTCGATGGCCCTGAACGCCCTGGGGGTGCCGGCCGTGTCGATGACGGGCACCCAGGTCGGCATCGTGACCGAATCGGCCCATGGCCGGGCCCGCATCCTCGAGGTCCGCACCGACCGTCTGCAGAAACTGCTCGAAGACGGCCAGGTGGTGGTTGTGGCGGGCTTTCAGGGCACCAGCAGCGGCAGCGCCGGCACCCCGGAGATCACCACCCTGGGACGGGGCGGCTCCGACACCTCGGCCGTGGCCCTCGCCGCCGCCCTCGGGGCGACCGCCTGCGAGATCTACACCGATGTGGCCGGGGTGCTCACCACCGACCCCCGCAAGGTGGGCGACGCCCAGTTGATGGAGTCGGTGAGCTGCAACGAGATGCTGGAGCTGGCCAGCCTGGGGGCCGCCGTGCTGCATCCTCGGGCGGTGGAAATTGCCCGCAACTACGGCGTGCCGCTGGTGGTGCGCTCCAGCTGGAGTGATGCTCCCGGCACCCGCCTGACCAGCGGCGCCCCGCGCCGGATCGGCAGCGGTGGACTGGAACTGGGCAAACCCGTGGATGGGGCCGAGCTCGACGATCACCAGGCCGTGCTGGCCCTCACCCGCGTTCCCGATCACCCCGGGGTGGCGGCCCTGCTGTTCGAGGCCCTTTCCAAGGCTGGCCTGAACGTCGATTTGATCGTCCAATCCACCCACCGGGGTGCCACCAACGACATCGCCTTCACCGTGGCCGAGGACCAGCGGGAGGCGGCCACGGCCGTGTGCCAGGCCCAGCTGGCCAACCTGGGGGCTGAGCCCTCCGCCCTGACCAGCCAGGGGGGGCTCGCCAAGCTCAGCATCTCCGGCGCGGGAATCCTGGGCCGCCCCGGCGTCGCCGCCCGCCTGTTCGACACCCTGGCCCGCTATGGCATCAATCTGCGCCTGATCGCCACCAGCGAAGTGAAGGTGAGCTGCGTGGTGGAGGGCAGCCAGGGGGCCAGGGCCCTGCGGGCCGCCGCCGAGGTGTTTGAGCTGCAGGACAACCAGTTGCGTCAGAACCCCGTGGCCTGCAACCGGGGGGATCCAGCCGTTCGCGGCGTCGCCCTCGACCAGAACCAGGCCCAGGTTGCGGTGCGCCACGTGCCCGATCGCCCCGGCAGTGCCGCCGCGGTCTGCCGGGCCCTGGCCGATGCCGGCATCAGCCTCGACACGATCGTGCAGTCGGAGCGAACCCACGGCGGCGAGGGAGGGCCAGGCGGCAGCGGGCTCAGCCGCGACATGAGCTTCACCCTGCGTCGCGATGACCTGGTGCGAGCCCGGCGGGCCCTGCAACCCCTGCTTGTCCAGTGGCCCGAAGCCGCCTTCGAGGAGGGGATCGCCATCGCCCGGGTGAGCGCGGTGGGCGCCGGCATGCCCTGCACACCCGGCAGCGCCGCCCGCATGTTCCGCGCCCTGGCCGAGGCCGGAGTGAACATCGAGATGATCGCCACCAGCGAAATCCGCACCAGCTGCGTGGTGGGTGAAGCCGATGGCGTCCGGGCCCTCCAGGCGGTGCATGCCTGCTTCGGCCTGGGAGCGTCCCGGGTCGGGGCCCCCTGCTAGGTGCACTGGCTGCGTCACCGCCGCTTGCTTGCCCTGGCCGCCGGCCTCGACGCCTTTGGCGTGGGTTTGTTGGCCATCTCGATCGACCGGACACGCAACGGCCAGATCGAACAGCAGCTCGAGCTTCTTGTGTTGATTGTGGCGATCTACTGGAGCCTGGGCTGGTTGTTCGGCTCCTACACCCTGCTGAGGGCCCCGCGGCTGCGCTGGATCCAACTCCTTGTGCGGGTGGGTCTGACCAGCCTGGCCACAGTGGTGGCGGGGGCGGTGCTCGGCTGGCTGCTGAGGGCCAGCCCCCAGATCACCCTGCTGCACCGGGGCAGCCTCATCCCCCTGTTCGCCCTGGCGGCCTGCTGGAGCATCGCCGTCCGGCTGGGGATCCGCCGCCTGGCGAGAGCCGCTGGCAACGAACGCTGGCTGGTGCTGGCCCACGCCGAAGAATCGGCCAGCATCCTGCTGGAATGGCGGCGCCTTGGGGTGAGCACCCCACCGGCGATCCAGAGCCTGCGTGATGCGGAACCGCTGGAGGCGGCCCTGGCAGGCCAGGGGGATTCTCCGGGCGGTGTCGCCCTGAGCCCGGAGGTGCTGGGCGAAGCGAACGTTCAGGGCGGTGTGGAGGCGGTGGTGGCCAGGGGCTGGGCGATCACCACCCTGGCCCAGCTGGCCGAGCAGGAGCTGCAACGCATCCCGCCCCATTGGGTCGGCGACCAGTGGATGCTGTTCTCAGGCCGGATCGAGGGAAGCCGGTTTGGCTTCGAGCAGCAGCTCAAGCGCTACGCCGATGTGCTGATCAGCCTGCTGCTGCTGCTGCTCACGGCGCCGCTGCTGGCGCTGGCGGCCATGTTGATCAAGTTCGGCGATCCAGGGCCGATCCTCTACCGCCAGTGCCGAACCGGCCGGCTGGGCCAACCCTTCGACGTGATCAAGCTGCGCACGATGGTGGCGGACGCCGAACCGGAGCGGGCCGTCTGGTCGGAGCCCAACGATCAGCGGATCACGGCCGTGGGGGGGTGGTTGCGCCGCACCCGCCTCGATGAACTGCCCCAGCTGGTCAATGTGCTGCGCGGCGAGATGAGCCTGATCGGGCCGCGGCCGGAGCGGCCGGAACTGGAGGGGGAACTGGTCCGACGCATCCCCAACTACCGCCTCCGCCACTGGGCTCTGCCGGGCCTGAGCGGCTGGGCCCAGGTGAACATGCCCTACACCTCCACAGTGGAGGATGCCGAACTCAAGCTCAGCTACGACCTCTTTTATCTGCGCAACAGCAGCATCTGGCTCGACCTGTTGATCCTGTTCAAGACGATCAAGATCGTGCTGAAAGCGGCCGGACGTTAAGGGCCCGCCTCAATGGTTGCCCACCAGCTTCTGGCGCAGCTTCTTGATGCGGTCACGGACGTTACCGGCTTCTTCGAACTCCAGGTTCTTGGCCGCCGTTTTCATCTTCTCCTCGAGCTGAAGGATCAGCTCAGGCAGCGCATCGAGGGAAACGTCGTCGAGGAAAGCGCGGTCGTCGATCACCTCAAGGGGATCGTCATGGAGGCGGCGGGTGAGTTCCAGCGCCGAAAGAATCGAGTTGCCGGCCCGCTTGCCGGCCGGGGAAGGGGTGATGCCGTGTTTCTCGTTATAGGCATGCTGAATGACCCTGCGGCGCTCCGTTTCCGAGATCGCCCTGGCCATGGAATCGGTGAGGTTGTCGGCGTAGAGAAGGGCCCTGCCGCTCACATGGCGCGCTGCCCGGCCGATGGTCTGGATCAAGGAACGCTCCGCCCTCAGAAAACCCTCCTTGTCGGCATCGAGAATGGCCACCAGGGACACCTCGGGTAGATCCAGTCCCTCCCGCAGCAGATTCACACCCACGAGGGCATCGAAGACGCCATTGCGCAGGTCCTGGATGATTTCGATCCGCTCGATCGAGTGGATCTCCGAATGGAGATAGCGCACCCTCAGGCCGTTCTCGGCCAGGTAATCGGTGAGATCCTCGGCCATCCGTTTGGTGAGGGTGGTGATCAGGCTGCGCTCCCCCCGATCAGCCCGCTGCCGGATTTCGCCGAACAGATCATCCACCTGACCTTCGCTGGGGCGCACCTCCACCACCGGGTCGAGCACGCCGGTGGGACGGATCACCTGCTCAGCCACCTGGCCAACGCTCTGCTCCAGCTCCCAGCTGCCCGGCGTCGCCGATACGAAGATCGTCTGGCGTGCCTTGTCCCAGAACTCCTCGGCCTTCAGTGGCCGGTTGTCGGCGGCACTGGGCAGCCGGAAGCCATGGTCGATCAGCACCTGCTTGCGGGCCCGATCGCCGTTGTACATCGCGTGGAGCTGGGAACAGGTGACGTGGCTTTCATCCACCACCAGCAGCCAGTCGTCGGGAAAGTAATCGATCAGGCACTCGGGGGGGGTGCCCGCTGGCCGACCAGCCAGGTGGCGGGCATAGTTCTCGACCCCATTGCAGTAGCCCACCTCCTTGAGCATCTCCAGGTCGTAAGCGGTGCGCTGCTCCAGCCGCTGGGCTTCCAGCAACTTGCCCTGGCTGTAAAGCTCATCGAGCCGCTGACGCAACTCGTCGCGGATGGCGGCGATGGCAGCTTCAAGCCGATCCTTGGGGGTCACGAAGTGCTTGGCCGGATAGATGTTCACCGTTTCCAGGCTCTGCAGGATCTCGCCGGTGGTGGGATCCACATAGCGGATCGCCTCCACCTCGTCGCCGAACAGTTCGATCCTGACCAGGCGGTCTTCATAGGCGGGACCGATCTCGAGCACATCCCCCTTGACCCGGAAGCGGCCCCGGCCTGGCTCCACGTCGTTGCGGGAATACTGGTTGTTGACCAGTTCCCGCAGGGACCCCCGCAGATTGAGCGTTTCGCCAACCTGGAACTTGACGGCTGCCTTGAGATATTCCGACGGAATCCCAAGCCCGTAAATACAACTGATCGAAGCCACCACGATCACATCGCGCCGCTCGAACAGGGAGCGGGTGGCAGAGTGGCGCAGCATGTCGATCTCTTCGTTGATCGAGGCCGTCTTGGCGATGTAGGTGTCCGAGACCGGCACATAGGCCTCGGGTTGGTAGTAGTCGTAGTAGGAGATGAAGTACTCAACGGCGTTGTTCGGGAAAAACTCCCGCAACTCGTTGCAGAGCTGGGCCGCCAGGGTCTTGTTGTGGGCCAGCACGAGTGCAGGCCGCCCTGTCTGGGCGATCACGTTGGCGATCGAGAAAGTCTTGCCGGTGCCGGTGGCACCCAGCAGGGTCTGAAAACGCTCACCAGCGTTGACGCCCCTGGTCAGGGCGGCGATGGCGGATGGTTGATCACCCTTGGGCTCGTAGGGCGCCTCAAGCTGGAATCGGGCCATGCCCGTTGGAGATCAGGCGAAGCCTGAACAATGGAATTGCGAAGTCTAAGGAGGGGCTCAGGCCACGGCGCTTCCCACCAGAGCCGCCGCCCGGGTGAAGCCCACATCAAGACCCAGCAACCGCAGGATCACCGCGCTCAGAACGCTGTACACCAGGGCACCGAGGATGGCGCTGACCAGGCCGTTCTTGAGCCGAAACCCCTGGATCAGCCAGGCCGCCAGCGCAAATAGAATAATGGTGATCAACCAGTTGAACAGGAGCGACACCGGGCTGATCAGGCCCCCCAGCGAGGTGACGGCCCAGACCGGTCCCAGCAGCAGCCTCAGGGGCCAGACCAGCAAGGTGCCCAGCAGGCCGATCACCACCGCCGAGATCAGGGCCGTGCTGAAGTTGGCCATCTCGACCCCGAGGGGCAGGGCCGCCACGATCAGCAGAACCAGGGCGCGGATCGGCCACTGCAGCAACCAGACAAGAGCTCCCATGGATTCAGCTGATCAATGTTGAAAGCGTAGGCAGAAGGCTTGATTCCGTCGACCGGTGACCCCGATGGCGCCACGGACTGTCACTTCCCTTACCGGGCCAACGCCGCGCCTGCCCCGGCTACTGCCAGGGCCTCCCTGAGGCTGCGAACCACCGCCACCATCGCCACCTCGTCGCTGAGCCGGTTCACGGCGGAACCCACTCCAACGCCACTGGCACCTGCGGCGATCGCCATCGGAGCCGTCACCGCTGAAAGGCCGGAAGCGCAGAGCACGGGCAGCGGGGCACCGGCCGACCGGAGGGCCCGACTGATCGCGTGGGCCGCCGCCAGGGTGGGGGCGGCCTTTTCAATCAACCCGAGGGCACCGGCACTGAAGGGCCGGGCGCTGGTGCCGCCTTCCGTCTGGATCAGGTCGGCACCGGCTGCGGCCAGATCAATGGCCAGCTGCTCCTGCTGATCGAGGGGCAGCACATGGGGAACGGTGACCGACAGCACCACATCAGGCAGGAGCTGGCGGGTTCTGCGCGTCAGGGCCAAGACCTCCTCAGCGCCGAAGCGACGGCCCAGGGGGTAAAAGGCATCGAAGTTGCCGATCTCCACCATGGCGGCCCCGGCGGCCACGGCGGCTGGAAACAGCTCGGGATCCACGGCCGATGCACAGATCGGCAGGCCGGAGGCGCTGGCCGCCAGGCTCACCAGAGCGGGCACGCAGGCGACATCGATCAGGTCGGCGCCCCCACCGGCGGCGGCCCGGCTGATCTGCGCCACCGAGGCCGCGTCCAGATTGGTGAGACCGGCAATCACCTTCAGAAGATGCCGCGACATCAGCGCCGCATGGAGCTGGACGGGCAGGCTGGACAGACGCGACATCGGTGAACAGGGAAGTTGACAGGGATTCTCCCACCCGGAAGCACGCTGGAGCCGAAGGCTGGCCACCCCCCGAGCCCGCCCTGGGGTCCGCTGCACCAGAGGCTGCATCAGGAGTTGCTGTTGCGCCCCAGCCTGCTGCCGGCGGGGGGACGGCTGCTGCTGGCGGTGTCCGGAGGCCAGGATTCGATGGCCCTGACGCGCCTGCTGCTCGACCTCAGCCGATTGCACCATTGGGAGTTGCAGCTCTGGCACGGCAATCACGGCTGGCGGCCTGAAGCTGCTGACCAGGCCGCGGCGCTGGCCGCCTGGTCGGGGCAGCAGGGACTCCCGATCCAGATCGAGCAGGCCGATCCACCGCCAAGGGGCGAAGCCGCGGGCCGCAACTGGCGCTACGAGCGGCTGCAGCACTGGGCCCGCCGGCTGGAGAGCCCCCATGTGCTGACCGGCCATACCGCCACCGATCGGGCCGAAACTGTCCTGCTGAACATGGCCCGCGGCGCCCACCTCCGGGGGCTGAGCAGCCTGCGGCGCCTGCGCCCCTTCGGATCGGGCCTCTGGCTGGTGAGGCCGCTGCTGAGCCTCAGCCGGGAGGAGACGGCGGCCTTCTGCTCGGCCTGGCAACTGCCGGTCTGGATCGATTCCGGCAACGACCGGTTGCACTGCAGCCGCAACCGCATCCGCCTGCAGGTGATGCCCGTGCTGGAGGAAATCCATCCCGGCGCCGGCCGCCGGATCAGCGGCCTGGCCGAGCGCCTGGAGCAGGATTCCCTCGGCGAGCTGCTGGGGCTGGCCCTGGCGCGGCTGGCCGATCCAGCGGCGCCGCGGCAGCTGAGCCGGGAGGCCCTGATCGCCTGCTCCACTCCCTGTCAGAACCTGCTCCTGCACCATTGGCTGGAGCAGCAAACCGGCCGAAGCCTGGCCTCAAGGCCGGTGGAGCTGCTGAACCAGCGCTTGCGGGACAGCCCGGGGCCTGGCAGCCTCGATCTGGGCGGAGGCTGGCGGCTGGAGTGGGAGAAGCGCAACCTTCTGCTGCACGAACCCAACCACCGATCCAGCGCCACACTGCTGCTTCCCGCACCTCACGAGGACAACCCCGCCGATGGCTGAGTCATTTGATCCAGAAGCGTTCGATCAGGCCTACAGGGAAGTGGAGCTCTCCTACAGCGAGGGCCGCTTCCAGGAGGCCTTGCAGCAGGCCGATGCCCTTCTCGAGCAACAGACCCTGGGGGAGAGCGATCCCCGAACCGAACGGTTGAAGTTGATTCTGGGCCACATCCATCTGCATGGCCTGCAGCAACCCGAGCGCGCCATCGACCACTACCGGGATGTGCTCGACACCGGCAGCACTCCCACCTACCTTGACCTGGCCCAGCAAGGCATGGCCCTCTGTCAGGAGGCGTTCGCCCAGGCGGACGCCATGGAGCAGGGCCTGGCCGCGGTGCCAATCGTCACCCCGGCGATGCCCTGGCTGCTGGATTCGGCCTCCGGGTCCACTGAACTGGATCTCGACTTATCGATCGAGCCGGTCAGGATTGAAGAGCTGGGCTTCGGGGCAGGTGCCACAAAGCCGGCTCCGGTGTCAGCAAGATCTCCCCTGGCCGTCGACCCCCTTGCGGAGGCTGATCTGGCCAAGGGGCTGTTGCGGGTGGTGCTGAGCTGAAGCCTCAGCCCGCGGCCGTTGAGCGGCGGCGGCGCACCCGGTTGGCCGGCATCTCCGGCTCTTCATGGGCTGCAACCGGGGCTATGACCACCGGCGCGGCTGCGACGGCTGCCGTCACCGCGGCGGCGGCGGGAACCGACTCCTGCCGGGGGGCGATGGTGCGGATCACTTCACGGCTGGTCTCACGCCCCCCCTGCCGTCCCGCCCGTCCGGACGGGCGGGTATCCGGCTCAGCATCGGCGCGCCCTTTGTAGGCGGGTGTGCCAGCTGGAGCTGGTTGGACCAGACAGATGATCAGTGGCTCCACCTGCAATTCGCGACGCAACCGGCGTTGCAGACCCACTTCGATTTCGCGCTGGACGCCCACCCAATCCACTTCGGGAGCGGTGCCACCGGTTTGGCGGCAGAGCTGATTCCAACGGTTCTCAAGCACCCAGCCGATTTCCCGTTCGGCCCAGATCGAGAGCTTGCGGGCATCGGCGGTGGTCACCACACCCCGGAGGTTGACCCGTGGGGGCGCACCCATGACGCCATCGGTGCTGATCACGGTGAGCAGGGTGATCACGCCGTCTTCGGCCAGCTGCTGACGCTCCTTGAGCACCCGGGCATCGACGATGCCGTTGCGGGAGGCATCAAGCAACTCGATGCCCGCCTTGACCGGATCCCCCTTGCGAATCGAATCAGGGGTGAGCTCCACCACATCACCGTTGTCGACGATCAGGATGTGGTCGGCAGGCACGCCCATCGACTGGGCTGTCTTGGAGTGGCAGACCAGCATGCGGTGCTCACCATGGACCGGCACGAAGTACTTGGGCCTGGTCAGAGCCAGCATCAGCTTGTGATCCTCCTGGGATCCGTGTCCGGATACATGGATGCCCTCTCCTTTGCCATAGACCACCTTGGCGCCGAGCATCATCAGCCGGTCAATCGTGTTGACCACGGAGATCGTGTTGCCAGGAATCGGGCTGGCTGAAAAGATGATGGTGTCGGTGGACTTGACCTGCACCTGGGGATGCTCGGAGCGGGAGATGCGGCTGAGGGCAGCCAATTCCTCGCCCTGGCTGCCGGTCATCAGCAGCAGGGTTTCGCGGTCGGGGAGGTCGCGGATCTGCTTGATCGGCACGAACAGATCATCCGGGCAGCGGATGTAACCAAGCTCCCGTGCCTTGGCGATCACGTTGAGCATGGAGCGGCCCAGCAGCCCCACCTTGCGGCCATGCTTGAGCGCCAACTCAAGAATCATGGAAACGCGGTGAACCGAGCTGGCAAAGGTGGTCACGATGACCCGGCCTTCAGCGCTGGCGAAGTGGCGATCGAGGTTGGGGAACACAGCCCGTTCGGGGGGCGTGAAACCAGGCAATTCAGCGTTGGTGGAATCACTGAACAGGCAGAGCACGCCCTGTTCGCCGTAATGGGCCATCCGCTGGATGTCGAAGTATTCACCATCGACGGGGGTGTGGTCGAACTTGAAATCTCCGGTGAACACAATCACACCCACGGGGGTGGTGATCGCCAGACTGAAGCTGTCGGCAATCGAGTGGGTGTTGCGGATGAACTCCACCTTGAAGTGCTGGCCCACCTTGACGACATCCCGTGGGCTGACGGTCTGAATCACGGTGCGGTCCGTGACCGCTGCCTCTTCCATCTTTCCCTGCAGCATCGACATGGCCAGCCGTGGGCCATAAATCACTGGAATGCTGAAGTTCTTGAGGTGGTGGGGGATGCCACCGATGTGATCTTCGTGGCCGTGGGTCACGATCATGCCCCGGATGCGCTTCTGGTTCTCGCGCAGGTAGCTGGTGTCGGGAAGCACCACGTTGACGCCGTGCATGCCATCGCTTGGAAACGCGAGGCCGGCATCGACGAGCATCAGATCATCGCCGTACTCGAACACACAGGTGTTCTTGCCGATCTCATGGAGGCCGCCGAGAGGAATCACCCTCAGGGTGGGCTTGGTGCCGTTGGTGGTTGTGCTCATGGGTTGAATCAGCCGGGGTGAGCCGGAGAGGGGAAAACTTGGGGGGGCTGATGCGGAGAGGTCCGGGCCAGGGTGCGCCGGAGGTGAGCCATGGCGTCAGGTGGGACGCAGGGCAGCCAGGGCAGTGGTCAGGCGGTCGCGCACGTCGCTGTCGGCGGAAACCAGGGGGAGGCGGGGGGCACCGACGGGCCAGCCTTCAAGCTCCAGGGCCGCTTTGACGGGAATGGGATTGGTGGTGGCGAACAGGGCCCGGCAGAGGGGAAGCAAGCGGTCATGCAGAGCCAGGGCACCGGGATGGTCGCCGCCCAGAAAAGCCTGGATCATCTGCTGAATCTGACGGCCGACCAGATGGCTGGCCACGCTCACCACCCCAACCGCTCCAACGGCGAGCATCGGCAGCGTCAGGGCGTCATCGCCGCTGTAGATGGCCAGGCGGTTCCCGCAAAGCTGGCGGAGACGGCTGACCTCATCGGTGCTGCCACTGGCCGCCTTGAAACTGACCACGTTGGGGAGGTCCATCAGGCGGGCCGTGGTTTCAGCCGAAAGGCTGCAGCCGGTGCGACCTGGAATGTTGTAAAGCATGACCGGCAGATCAGGGGCCGCCATGGCGATGGCTCGGAAATGGGCTTCCAGCCCTTCCTGGGGAGGCTTGTTGTAGTAGGGAACCACCACCAGCGCCCCATCCGCCCCCTGATCCTGGGCCTGGCCGATGGCCTGAACCGCCTCAGCGGTGCAGTTGCTGCCGGTGCCGGCGATCACGAGGGTCTGTTCCCCGACCGCATCCTTCACCGTGGCAAGCAGGTCGTGCTGCTCCTCCCAGCTCAGGGTGGGGGATTCACCAGTGGTGCCGCAGACCACCAGGCCGTCGGAACCGTGGTTCACCAGATGCTGCGCCAACCGGCCAGCCTGAGCGAGATCCACTGATCCATCGGAAGCGAAGGGAGTGACCATCGCGGTGATCACCCGCCCGAACGGGGGGGGGCTGGAGCTGATCGTGCTCAAGCGACACCTCCCTGCACAGCTGCCGGCGTCGAAGCGATCGGCAGAGGGGACGGGTCGAGCAGCAGTTCAGCGATCTGGATGGCATTGAGGGCCGCCCCCTTGCGGATCTGATCGCCGCAGAGCCAGAGCTCAAGGGCGCACGGGTCGCTGATGTCCTGGCGAATCCGGCCGATCGCCACGGGGTCGCGACCGGTCACGTCGGTGGGCATCGGGAAACGGTTCATCGCAAAATCCTCGATCAACTCGACGCCGGCCGCCGCCGCCAGCAACTCCCGGGCCTCCTCCACCGGGAAGGGCTCCAGGAATGCAATGTTGACCGCTTCTGAGTGGGCCCGCAGCACGGGCACCCGCACGCAGGTGGCCGTGAGCCGCAGATCCGGCAAGCCAAGGATCTTGCGGGTTTCATTCACCATCTTCAGCTCCTCCTCGCAGTAACCATTGGGCTGCAGAGGTGAGTTGTGAAGAAACAGATTGAAGGCCAGGGAGTGGGGCAGCACCGTGCTGACCGGATCGCCGCCGTCGAGCACGGTGCGGCTGAGCTGCCGCAACTCCTCCATCGCGCGGGCACCGGCCCCGCTGGCGGATTGATAGGTGCTCACAACAACCCGCTCGATCGGTCGACGGGCCTGCAAGGGCGCCAGGGCCAGGGTGAGCAGGATCGTGGTGCAGTTCGGGTTGGCGATGATGCCCTGGTGGGCGAAGGCGCTCTGGGGATTCACCTCCGGCACCACCAGAGGAATGGCCGGATCGAGCCGAAAGGCGCTGGAGTTGTCGATCACCACCGCGCCAGCCGCAGCCGCAGCGGGGGCCCACTGCCTGGAGATCGAGCCACCAGCCGAGGCCAGCACCAGATCCACCCCCTGAAAGGCTTCAGCCGTAACGGCGATCACCTCAACCGCCCGGCCCTGCCAGCGGATGAGCTGACCAGCGGAGCGTGGCGAGGCCAGCAACCTGATCTCCCCGACAGGGAACCGGCGCTCGGCAAGCAGGGCAAGGAGCTCCTGGCCAACGGCGCCGGTGGCCCCGAGGACAGCAACGGTCAGGGGCCGCCGAGGCAGCAACGGGGGGGGTGAAACGGAGGACAACGGCAGCGAAGGGCTAGGGCCGGGACTTGGATGAAACGAATGGGATCCGAAAGCTTAAAGCAAACAACTCAGGGGAAATCCAGAAAACGCGGCTTCAATTCAGATCAGCTCGGGAACAAACTTGCTTGAGGAAAAGGATGATATCGACTCTTCCCATCAATGGAAGAATCGCGCCGAAGGGGAAACGTGAACGGCCAGAAATGCTGGCGAGTGGCTTTGATTCAGAAACAGGAGATTGGAAAATAAAGATGGTAAGGCTGGAAATTGGCTTCTCTAGAAGAGCCAACAGGAGCTGGGCCTGGAAGCGTGGCGACCCGTCGGGGCCGAGCCTCACTTCTGTTCTCGAATCATCATACGCCCAGTACAGGCCACGGGGCCGCTGGTCACGACTGGACTGGGCGGGATGGGCTGCCGGCGGCATGGGTTTCTAGGATTGACGGCTGCCCTGCATCGCCGGTCCGTCCGGTCCGCCCATGAGCTCCGCCCTGAAGGTCAAAACCAGTCCCCGCCCTGGCAGCCGGTTGGCCCTGGAGGTGGAGATCCCCGGTGGCAGGTCCCAGGCCAGTTACGAAGCAGCCGTGACAAAGCTGAGCCGCAGTGTGCGCCTGCCGGGCTTCCGTCAGGGCAAGGTTCCCCGCCCGGTTCTGCTGCAACAGATCGGCCCGCTGCGGATCCGGGCCACAGCCCTTGAGGATCTCGTCGACAGCGTCTGGCGCGACGCCCTCAAGCAGGAGGAGATCGCTGCCCTCAGCAATCCGGAGCTGAGCGAGGGATTCGAGGCCCTGTTGGCCCGGTTCAGCCCAGGCGAAGTCCTCACCCTCACCCTTGAGCTGGACATCCAGCCCACCCCCAGCCTCAAAGCCTCCAAGGGCTTGGTGGCGCAGGCGGAAGCCGTGCACTTCGACCCGACCAGGGTGGACGCGTTGATCGAGCAATCACGCCGGCAGCTGGCCGCCATGGTTCCCGTCGAAGGCCGCCCAGCCGCCAGCGGCGATCTGGCGGTGGTGAGCTTCAGCGGTTCCTACACCGATGACGGTGAGCCGATCAGCGGTGGCAGCGCCGACGATCTGGAAGTGGAACTGGAAGATGGCCGGATGATCCCAGGCTTCGTCGAAGGAATTCTGGGGATGGGCCTGGGCGAGACCCGCACGGTTCTCTGCCAGTTCCCCGACGACTATCCCCAGGAGGACGCCCGGGGCAGGGAAGCCAGCTTCTCGGTCAGCCTGAAGGATCTCAAGGCCCGCGAACTGCCTGAACTGGACGATGCCTTCGCCCAGCAGGCCAGCGAACTGCCAACCCTGGCCGATATGCGAACCGATCTGGAGCAGCGCCTGCGGGAGGACACCGAGCGCCGCGCCCGCAACGCCCGCCAGGACGCTCTGCTAAAGGCGCTGGTCGACGAACTGGAGGTGGAGCTTCCCGAAACCCTGATCCAGCAGGAGATCCGTGCCCTGATCGAGCAGACCGCCAGCCAGGTGGCGCAGCAGGGAATGGATGTCAAAAGTCTCTTCACTCCTGAGCTGGTCCGCAACCTGATCGACAGCTCACGCCCCGAGGCGGAGCAGCGGCTCAAGCGCGGGCTCGCCCTCCAGGCCCTGGCCAGCGCCGAGCAGATCGACGTGGCAGATGAAGAGATCGAAGCCAAGCTCAAGGAGGTCCGCAAGGGCCTGAGCAAGGACGAGAGCATCGATCCGGCTCGTCTGCGCGGAGCTGTTGCGGAGGACCTGCTCCGCAACAAGCTGTTGAGCTGGCTGGAGGAGAACAGCACCGTCACCGAAACGGAGCCGATGCCCGAAACGGAGGCCGGCCAGGCAGCCCCTGCGCAGCCTGCAGCGGCGAAGGCTGAGGCGGCCATAGATTGAAATTCCTGAACCCCCCGTGCTGGCTGCGTGATCGACGCCATTCGTCCCCATCCGATTCAGAACCGCTGGCAGGGCTTCCGCCCTGCCGCTATCCGCGGCACCCCTCCCCAGGCCGCTCCTGGCATCCTGCCCACGGTGGTCGAGCAATCGGGGCGGGGTGAGCGCGCCTTCGACATCTACTCCCGCCTGCTGCGGGAGCGCATCATCTTTCTGGGCACCGGCATCGACGATGCCGTGGCCGATTCCCTGGTAGCCCAGCTTCTGTTCCTTGAAGCGGAGGATCCCGAAAAGGACATTCAGATCTACATCAACTCCCCTGGCGGTTCGGTCACCTCGGGGCTGGCCATCTACGACACCATGCAGCAGGTGGCGCCGGATGTGGTCACGATCTGCTACGGGCTGGCGGCCAGCATGGGGGCCTTTCTGCTCACCGGCGGTGCCAAGGGCAAGCGCCTGGCACTGCCGAGTGCGCGAATCATGATTCACCAGCCGCTCGGAGGGGCCCAGGGCCAGGCTGTGGACATCGAGATCCAGGCCAGGGAAATCCTCTACCTCAAGGACACCCTGAATGGATTGATGGCGGAACACACAGGTCAGCCGCTGGCCAAGATTGCCGAGGACACCGACCGGGATTACTTTTTGTCTCCACCGGAAGCGGTGGCCTACGGGTTGATCGATCGGGTGTTCGACAACGCGACATCGCTCTGAACCCCGGCGTTTCGGCCCCCACCTTCACCTCCGCCCCGAAGCTCCCGCCTGATGGCCAAGTTCGACGCCCATCTGAAGTGCTCGTTCTGCGGCAAGTCCCAGGAGCAGGTCAGGAAACTGATCGCCGGGCCTGGCGTCTACATCTGTGATGAATGCATCGACCTCTGCAACGAGATCCTTGATGAGGAGCTTGTTGAGGTGCAGGGCAGTGGCCGTTCCCAGGCCGATCCAGCCCGGAAACCCGCCCCAAAGAAAAGCGGCAAGGCTGCCCCCACCCTGGCCTCGATCCCCAAGCCGCCCCAGATCAAGGCCTTCCTCGACGAGCAGGTGGTGGGGCAGGAAGAGGCCAAGAAGGTTCTTGCCGTCGCCGTCTACAACCACTACAAGAGGCTCGCCTGGCATGGCGATGGCCACGGCGAAACCGATCGAACCGCCACCCGGTTGCACAAGTCGAACATCCTGCTGATCGGCCCCACCGGCTGCGGCAAGACCCTGCTTGCCCAGACCCTGGCCGAACTGCTCGACGTGCCCTTCGCCGTCGCCGACGCCACCACCCTCACCGAAGCCGGCTATGTGGGCGAGGACGTGGAGAACATCCTGCTGCGGCTTCTGCAGAAGGCCGACCTGGATGTGGAGCAGGCCCAGCGGGGAATCATCTACATCGATGAGATCGACAAGATCGCCCGCAAGAGCGAGAGCCCCTCGATCACCCGGGATGTCTCGGGAGAAGGGGTGCAGCAGGCCCTGCTCAAGATGCTGGAGGGCACCGTGGCCAACGTCCCTCCCCAGGGCGGACGCAAGCACCCCTACCAGGACTGCATCCAGATCGATACCAGCCAGATTCTGTTCATCTGCGGGGGGGCCTTCGTCGGGCTCGACGACGTGGTGCAGCGGCGGCTTGGCCGCAATTCGATCGGCTTCCTGCCCACCGACGGCCGCGGCCGCAGCCGCAACAACAAGGAACATCAGGCTGCCCATGTGCTGCGACACCTGGAGCCGGAAGATCTGGTCCGCTACGGCCTGATCCCAGAATTCATCGGGCGTCTGCCGGTCAGCGCCGTGCTCGAACCCCTGGATGCCCGGGCGCTCAGGGCCATTCTCACCGAGCCGCGCGATGCCCTTGTCAAACAGTTCCAGACGCTTCTGAGCATGGACAGTGTCCAGCTGGAGTTCGAACCCGAGGCGATCGAGGCGATTGCCCAGGAGGCCCATCGTCGCCGCACCGGCGCCCGGGCGCTGCGGGGCATCGTCGAAGAACTGATGCTGGATCTGATGTACGACCTGCCCACCAGCAACGACATCACCACCTTCAGGGTCACCCGGGAGCTGGTGGAGCAGCGCAGCAAAGCCAAGGTGCTGCCGCATCCCAGCGTGATCAACCAGCAGGAGTCGGCCTGAGGCCGGAAGAAACGCCGCCATGGCAACCGCTGATCACCTGCAGGCGCCTCGCCAGCACGGCCTCTTCGACCATCACGGCATCGACCTGGGTGACGGAACCGTTGCCCACTACCTGGAGGGACGCCAGATCCTGCGCAGTCCGATCGACGCCTTCAGCCGGGGCGAACCGGTGTCGGTGGTGCCTTACGACCCCAGCAGTGTTTCAGCGCCGGGGGTGACCCTGCGGCGGGCAATGGGGCGCCTGGGCGAGCAGCGCTACAACCTCGTGTTCAACAACTGCGAGCATTTCGCGATCTGGTGCAAGACCGGCCACCACCGCAGCACCCAGGTGGAGGATTGGTTGCGCAACGGCAGCCTCGGCGCCCTGGCTGTCGGACAGTTCGTTCCGGCAGCGCTGCTGGTGGCCGTGCGGTTGCTGCTGCGCCAGGGACTCAGCCTTGACCATGGCCGCGAACTGGCCCAGCGCAGCCTGGAGCAGCTCGACGGGTTGCGGCTGCGGCTGCAGCAACGGCTCGAGCAGGAACTGGAGCAGGCGGAGCAGTGGTGGGCTGGCGACAAGGGCACCGACCAGCTGGGCAAACTGCGGCTGCAGGCCCAGAACCTGGCTGATCAGCTCTCCACGGTCGAGGAGCTGGAGGGACGGCTGGAGCGGCTGCTGAACAGCGGGAAGCCAGCGCCGGACGACCCACCGCCATGAGCGAGGCTCAGGCCTACCAGCCCCTGCATCTCAAGTACCGTCCCCAGCGCTTCGACCAGTTGGTGGGTCAGGAGGCGATCGCCGCCACCTTGAGCAATGCCCTGCTCCAGAACCGGATCGCTACGGCCTACCTGTTCAGCGGCCCGCGGGGCACCGGCAAGACCTCCAGCGCCCGCATCCTGGCCCGGTCACTGAACTGCGTGGGGAGCGATGGACCCACGGCTCAGCCTTGCGGCGTCTGCGAGCTGTGCCGCTCGATCGCGGCCGGCAACGCCCTCGATGTGATCGAGATCGACGCCGCCTCCAACACCGGCGTCGACAACATCCGCGAGCTGATCGAACGCTCCCGCTTCGCCCCGGTGCAGGCGCGCTGGAAGGTGTATGTGATCGACGAGTGCCACATGCTCTCGACCGCCGCCTTCAATGCCCTGCTCAAGACCCTGGAGGAGCCACCGCCCCGGGTGGTGTTCGTGCTGGCCACCACCGACCCGCAACGGGTACTTCCCACGATTCTTTCGCGCTGCCAGCGCTTCGACTTCCGCCGCATTCCCCAAACCGCCATCACCGATCACCTGCGATTCATCGCTGAGCAGGAACGAATTGCCATCAGCGAGGAGGCTCTGCAGGTGGTGGCACAGCGGGCACAAGGGGGCCTGAGGGATGCCGAAAGCCTGCTCGATCAGCTCAGCCTGCTGCCGGCACCGATCGAAACAGCCGCGATCTGGGACCTGCTGGGGGCGGTACCGGAGCAGGAACTGCTGCACCTCGCCGCCGGACTGGCGGCGGCCGATCCCCTTAGCGTGATTGAAGCCTGCCGTCAGCTGATGGATCGCGGGCGCGAGCCCACCGCGGTGCTGCAGGGCCTGGCCTCCCTGCTTCGGGACCTGGTGCTGGCCGCTGCAGCCCCGGGCCGGTTGGAGCTCAGCAGCCTTTCCCCCCAGTTCAGGCCCAACCTTCCTGAGCTGGCAGAGCGACTCGGCAGCGTGCGGTTGCTGCGCTGGCAAAGCCAGCTGAGGGGCAGCGAGCAGCACCTGCGGCAGAGCATCCAGCCACGCCTCTGGCTTGAGGTGCTGCTCCTGGGGCTGCTCTCCGATCCGACCAGCCGTGCTGAGCAATCCCCGCCGGACAAGCCCGTACGCCCCGAACCAGCCCCCAGGGCCAGGGAGACGCAAAACCCGGCAGCCCAGGCAGCCCAGGTCCCCGCCAGCGCGGCGCCCCTGCCGGAGCCGGCAGCCCAGAACCTGGCGGAGCTGTGGCAGCAGATTCTCTCCGTTCTGGCGCTGCCTTCCACCCGCATGCTGCTGTCCCAGCAGGCCTCCCTGGTCAAGCTGGATGACCAGCGGGCCGTGGTGCGGGTGAGCGGCAACTGGCTGGCCATGGTTGAGAGCCGGAAGCCGCTGCTGGAGCAGGCCCTGCTGAGTGCCCTTGGAAGCCCCCGTCAGCTGCTGCTGGAAACGCAGGACGAAACCCCGCAGTCCGCCGTCCCGTCCAGCCAGCCCACCGACCAGACCACTGACCAGACCAGAAAGCAGACCAGGAACCAGACCAGCTCCCAGCCCAGCCAGCCGATCGCCAGCCAGCCAGTCGCAGCCCTTCAGCCGCTGCAACCACCGCCGCCTCCCCCTGCTCCCCCTGAAGCAGCGGCGGCCCCAGCGCCCGTGCCGCGGCAGCAGCTGGTTGAAAAGGCCCAACGGCTGGCCGCGTTCTTCAACGGTGAGGTGGTCGACCTGGAGGAGCCACAGCTGGACCAGCAGAGCTCAGAGAGCTAAGTGGTCTGGGTGGAGAGGTCGGAATCGGACGGGAGCGGAGTGGCTTCCTGATCCTCAGGGTCGCGGGGATGCCCCCCGACATGGAGGGTCTTGGCCCAGACCAGCCGTTTGGGCAGCACCGCCATACGCACCGCCACCGCGGGAATCACCACGAGCCAGTGGGTGAAATAGATCATGGCCAGCAGGACACTGAACGGGTTCAGGGGCGGCAGGGGAGGCCCTTCGGATGGCCGGCGACAGCCGATCACCAGGGCCCCGGTGGTGAGGCTGATCGCCACGAAGGAAAGGGGCCAGATCGCCGGCTGGGTTGCGCTCAGCACAGCCGCGAGCAGATCGCTGGCCGCGATCAGCGGCAAGGCGTACTGAAGAAAAAAGAAAACAGCGAGATCCAGCCGCTGGCGGCGGGAGAGACGGGGGGAGATCAGGCCAGGTCCGTAATCGAAGAAGCGCTGCAGACCTCCTTCGGCCCAGCGCTGGCGCTGCTTCCAGAGCGATGGAAGGGTAAGGACGGCTTCCTCCTCCACCGGCGGATCCCAGAGCACCCCCACCGGATGACCGGCCAGCAGGAGGCGAAAGCTGAGATCGAGGTCATCGGTCACTGTGGCCTCGTTGAAGCCTCCACAGGCTTCAAGCACGTCACGACGCAGCAACTGTCCATTGCCACGCAATTCGCCGATCCCGCCGGAACGCAAACGGCCCTCCTGAATCCCCGCATCGAGGGCCATTTCCATCGCCTGGGCCCTGGTGAGCAGATTCCGGTCGGTATTGACGACAGCCTTGCGCAGCTGAACCGCTGACCAGCCTCCCGATTCGGCATGGGCCACGAGGCGCTCCAGCAGATCAGTCTGCAGGCCCGCATCGGCATCGAGCACCAGCATCCAGCGCCCCTGAAGCTGCTCCAGAACAGCGTTCAGGGCCCCGGATTTGCCCCCGCCTGCCTGCCTTTCGCGCCGAATGACGGTCAACTGCGGTGTTCGGCCCTCAAGCTCGGCCAGCAGCTCGGCTGTGTGGTCTTCACTGCCATCGTCAACCACCCACAGCCGGACCCTGCCAGCGGGGTAGCGGAGCTGGCCGACCCGCTCCACCAGGCGGCCGATGACGGCTTCTTCATCCCGGGCAGCCACGACGACATCGACAAGCGGCCAGTTCCCATCGGGTCCGAGCAGGGGATCGGCAGCGGGGCCAGAGCCCGGTCCGGCGGAATCCGCTTCGGCAGCAGGCCCGCGCCAGATCTTCCGGAACACGGTGCGCACCACGTAGGTGGCGATCAACAGGCTGAGGCTCAGGGCGGGCAGAAGGTTGCGGGGCGGCTCGAGCCAGTGGGGTGCAACGCCGACCCAGCCGCAGAGGATCACGAACATGGCCGCCTTCCCGCGACGACGGCAAGAACCCGTACTGGGTTGGGTCACACCTGCCACAACGCGTTCGATCGATTCTCCTTCAACAATCTTCCTGCAACAGATTTTTCAACAGACTCCCTGGACAGCTTTCCCTGGACAGCTTTGGGTGGAGAACCTTGGCTGGGCAGCGTTCCCTCAATGCCGCACAGGCCTGGGCAGGAAATGTAGGGGGATGGTTCAGGCGGATGGCTCGAAATGTCCCGGTTGAAGGACTCTAAAGGCGTCCTTCCAGAGACGAGATGGGCTGCAGATCCGTTCCGGGGTAATAGTGCTCCAGAATCCTCTGGAGGCTCCAGCCACGGCCGGCCAGGTCGATCGCTCCGGCCTGGGACAGTCCGGCCCCATGGCCGAAGCCGCCTCCCTGGAAGCGCCAGGAACCGGGGCGGACGGGGACCAGCTCGAAGAGCGTGCTGGGGAGCTGGCGGAAGGTGCGCCGGATCGCGTCGAGCCGAAGCACCCGCTCTCCCCCGCTGCCCTGAATGGCCAGGGCCAGAACCCGGCCACTCGGACCCCGCTCCAGCACCTTCAGGCCCAGCGGGGTGCCCACGCCGACTCCGGCCCGGTCAAGATCCGCTTGAATCCGGGCGGCGGTGAGCAGGCGCTGCCAGCGAAAGCGCGGATGGCCTGCCCCGTAGGCCTGACCTCCCTGGTCGAGCAGCTTCGGCAGCAGCGCGGCCGGCAGGGGCACGGCGAACCGCTTGGCAAAGGCGGCGGGCCCATCCGGCCTGGCCTGGAGATAGGGCAGGGCAGAACCACTCCAGACCTCCTCGAATCCCGCTGAAATGCCGCCGTTCGTGGCGTGATACACGGCGTGAATCGGCTCACCCTTCCAGCTGAGCACCTGACCCCGGGTGGCCTGAATCGCCCGGCTCACCGCCCCGCTTGCCTGGCGGGGGTCCCCATAGACCTGACATTGGGTATCCGCGCAGAGGTGGTACCCGTCAATCGCGAAGCGATGGCGATTGCGCAACGCCCAGGTCCGCGCCAACACGGCCTGGGCGGCCAGGGCCGCGGCCGGGGAGCCGGCTCCGATTTCATGGGGAACCACCCCGAGCAGATAGCGCTCGATCGGCACCTGCTCAATCAGGCTCCAACCGCCGTAGGCATTGGGCTGCAGGCGAAACGGCCCCTGGAAGACCCCGCCCTGCCAGCGCAGACCACCCGGAGCAGTGATCTGCACAGGCCCCTCCAGCAGCATCGAAGTCGCTCCCCCGCTTCCCGCCGCAGGGGCCTCCAGCCCGAGCCGGCTGGTCATCCGCCGCTCCACGCTGCGGGCCTGGAAGCCCTGGGGGGGAGCTGAGCCCAACGGGGCCCACACCTCCCAGTCCATCGGATAGGCGACCTGGGCCGCGATCCCCTGGGCCCGCCAGGCCGTGGCGGCCTGCTCGGCGCTCTCAAAGCTGGCGAACGGCCCCAGCACGCTGCGCCGCAACACCACTGGCTCGCTCAGCGGCACCTCTCGCCAGCGCAGGCGCAGGCTGGCGCCGCTCCGCTGCTGCCCAGCCCCATCGACCAGGCTGAGGGACCCCGTCGCGGCCTCCAGCAGGAGCGGGGCCGCCTGGCCCGCTCCACCCGCCGCTGGTCCCAACCGGGACGCCAGGGCGATCCAGAGCACCGGATCTTTGCTGTTCAGCGGCGGCGGCAGCTGGGTGGGCCAGTGCAGCGTCTCCGGAGCAGAAACGGCGCGGCAACCCGGTGTGATCAACGCCGTGGCGCCGATGGCAAGCAACACAGGAGCCAGGCAGCCGGCCGTTCTGGCCAGGGACAAGGGCAGACGGAGCATCGTCGCGAAGGATGGAGAAAGGGACAGGTTCGGCGGGGGAGTTGGCGGAAGGCACTTCCGCGTCGTACTTTGATTGTTTGTGCCCGAGCGGACGAGATGCCGAAGCTCAAGACCCGCAGAGCTGCCGCAAAGCGGTTCAAGCTGAGCGGCAGCGGCAAGTTCATGCGTCGCCGCGCCTTCCTCAATCACCTGCTCGATCACAAGAGCCCGAAGCGCAAGCGCTATCTCGGCACGATGGCGGTTGTCGATGAACGGGATGTGGAGAACGTCAGGGGCATGCTTCCCTACGCCAACTGATCAACGCAAAACCTGATCGACGCCAACTGATCGACAGCAACTGAGTGCTCCTGTGAGCCCCAACCCGTACCCACCCGTCACCCGTCACTGATCCATGTCTCGCGTCAAGAGGGGCAACGTTGCCCGCAAACGCCGCATCAAGGTTCTTCGCCTAGCCCGCGGCTTCCAGGGCAGCGGCAGCAAGCTGTTCCGCACCGCCAACCAGCGGGTCATGAAGGCCCTCTGCAACGCTTACCGTGATCGCCGCCGCCGCAAGCGTGATTTCCGCCGCCTCTGGATCGCCCGGATCAATGCCGCGGCACGCCTCAATGGCCTGAGCTACAGCCGTCTGATCGGCGGTCTCAAAAAGGCCGATGTCCAGATCAACCGCAAAATGCTGGCCCAGCTGGCCGTGGCCGACCCCGCCAGCTTCACCAGCGTGGTTGGCGTCGCCCAATCCTGAACCGATCCTCTGACGGGGAGGCCCGATGGACATTCTCCTGCCCCAGGCCTACCTGATCGGACTGATCGTTCTGCTTGGTGCCGCCGCCCTTGTGATCGGCTTTCAGCTGGTGCGGGTGCGTCGCGATGAAACCACCCTGTCCCGGCTGGAAAGTGAGGGCAAGAAAGGAGCCCAGCAGGATCCGGCCGTTCTCTACGAACTGGCCTCGGTGCAGCTGCGCAAACGCCTCTACGCCCAGGCCGTCGACTCCCTTCAGCTGGCTCTGAAGCGCTCCAGCGGCGAACCGCTGGAAGCCCAGGCCCTCATTCAGAACGCCCTGGGTTTTTCCCTCGCTGCCCAGGGCAACCACGCAGCGGCGATCCGGCACTACAAAGCCGCCCTCCAAGCCAAAGCCGATTACCCCGTTGCCCTCAACAACCTCGGCTACGCCTACGAGCGCCTGAGCAAGCCTGAAGAGGCGCGTCAGGCCTATGAACAGGCCCTCGCTCTGGAACCTGGCAACAAGACCACCCAGAAGCGGCTCAAACTGCTTGATCGCCGGAACCCGAAGGATCCCGGCGAAATTCCTGGCCGCGGCAAAGGGATGAAACCTCAGACCAGCAACAAAGGGTCCTGAACGAGCGGTTCCGGTTCACCCGCTGATTCAGCTGCAGGGAGTTACCAGAGGCCGCGAATCGGCACTTGCCCCGGACCTGATGGCCCTGGCTTGGGTTCGGCCATCGGCGCCAGCACCAGGCGACCCCCCAGGTTGGTCAGCCGTGGCGCGTTCCAACCACTCAGGCTCAAGCCCTGGAGACCCAGGAAATCCCCGCCATGCTCCAGCCCGCTGCTGAGGTCGTCGGCCAGGGGAAGCAGTTCGAACTGATCTGATTTGGCATTGAGATTGCCTTGCACCGGCGTGGTGACTGCTCCGATCGTCATTTCGCCACGCAGGTCGACGACCTGGCCAATCGGCTTGAGGGCATTGAGCCGAAGCTCCACCGGCACGGCCGTTGCGGAGCCGAAAGCCTGGTAGCTGCCGCTCCAGCGCCGGGGCAGCTGCTCAGCCAGCAGCTGGGCGCGAACGTTGGGATCGAAGGTCTCCACCGGGCCGAAGTCGGTCTGGAAGGCTTCAACGGTGGCTGGATTGGGCACGCGAAAGGGCACCACACCACCCACAGGAACCGGGGTGGCTGCCAGGAGCAGGGGAAGCACGATCGGCACAGCGGGAACCATCCTTTGCGCCAGGGTAAGCCGGCTCCAGCCCTAAGCTGGCCGATCCCTCCCCCCAAACAGCCGTGGCCGCAGCTGAACCGGCAGATGGGGATGCACTGTGGATCGGCGGGAAGCGCTTCGGCAGCCGCCTGATGACCGGCACCGGCAAGTACCCCGATCTCGCCACCATGCGCACCAGCCTGGTAGCAAGCCGCTGCGAGATCGTCACTGTGGCGGTGCGGCGCGTTCAGAGCGCGTCCCCCGGCCATGGTGGGCTGATCGAGGCCATCGACTGGAGCAGGGTCTGGATGCTCCCGAACACCGCCGGCTGCACCAACGCCGAGGAGGCGGTCCGGGTGGCGCGGCTGGGCAGGGAACTGGCCAAGCTGGCGGGCCAGGAAGACAACACCTTTGTGAAGCTTGAGGTGATTCCCGACAGCCGCCATCTGCTGCCCGATCCATTCGGCACCCTGGAGGCGGCCGAACAACTGGTGGCCGAAGGGTTCACCGTTCTGCCTTACATCAATGCCGATCCCCTGCTGGCCAAGCGCCTGGAGGAGGCGGGCTGCGCCACCGTGATGCCGCTGGGCTCACCGATCGGCTCCGGCCAGGGCATCCGCAACGCCGCCAACATCGCCTTGATCATTGAGAACGCCCGGGTTCCGGTGGTGGTGGATGCGGGCATCGGGGTGCCCAGTGAAGCCGCCCAGGCCATGGAGATGGGAGCTGACGCCCTGCTGATCAACAGCGCCATTGCCCTGGCCGGTGATCCCGCCGCCATGGCCGGCGCCATGGCCATGGCCACCGAGGCGGGCCGAACCGCCTGGAAGGCAGGCCGATTGCCGATCCGGCAGGAGGCCAGCCCCAGCTCCCCCCGCCAGGGGCTGGTGGGTCAGTGGGGCAGCCCTTCTTCGTGAATTTCCGCCACGCCCGCCTGGGGATCAGGGCCAACGCCGATAGTGTTTCTGGCTCTCTCCATGGCTTCCACAATGTCGGTCACCCGGGAAGATGGCGGCAGGTTGAACGCCTTCGCCAAGGAGCCACCGATCCGGTTGGTGGAAAGCGGCGGTGCCATGGGCCGACCCAGCCTCCTGCTGCTGATCGGCGGGGCGGCCCTGGTGCTCGGCATGGTGGCAGTGGCGGTCTGGATCAGCTGAAGCGCCTGGAGCCGAGCGGAGCCGCCGGAGGCCTGTAGTAGCTTGCCAGCAGGGAGCATTCGCTCGTTCGGCAGGAGTTCAGACGTGAAGGTTCTCGTTCTCGGCGGCGATGGCTTCTGCGGGTGGCCCTGCGCCGTGAATCTGGCCAATGGCGGTCACGATGTGGTCATCGTCGACAACTTCAGCCGCCGCAAGATCGACATTGATCTGGGCGTGGAATCCCTGACTCCGATCGCCACCCTGCCGGACCGGCTGCGGGCCTGGGAGGAAACGGGCGGCAACCCGATCCGCTTCGTCCATCTCGATATCGCCCAGCAGTACCAGAGCGTGCTGGAGCTGCTCCGTCTTGAGCAGCCCGGGGCAGTGGTGCACTTCGCCGAACAGCGAGCCGCTCCCTATTCGATGAAGAGCAGCGCCACCAAGCGCTACACCGTCGACAACAATGTCAACGGCACCCACAACCTCCTCTGCGCCATCGTCGAGAGCGGGCTTGATGTGCACATCGTTCACCTCGGCACGATGGGGGTCTACGGCTACGGCTCCCACCGTGGCGCCACCATCCCCGAGGGATACCTCACCGTTGAGGTTCCCCAACCCGATGGCACCCGCTTCCGCGAGAAGATTCTGCATCCCACCGATCCAGGAAGCGTCTATCACATGACGAAGACGCTGGATCAGTTGCTTTTCTTCTATTACAACAAAAATGACAGCATTCGGGTCACCGATCTGCACCAGGGCATCGTCTGGGGAACCAACACGGAACTCACCGACCGAGACCCGCGACTCGTCAACCGCTTCGATTACGACGGCGACTACGGAACCGTGCTCAACCGCTTTCTGATGCAGGCTGCGATCGGCTATCCGCTCACTGTGCATGGAACCGGTGGCCAGACCCGCGCCTTCATTCACATCCGCGATTCGGTGAAATGCGTTGAACTGGCCATCACCAATCCGCCCAGCTCCGGTGAGAAGGTGCGCATCTACAACCAGATGACCGAAAGCCATAAGGTGAATGACCTGGCTGAAAAGGTGGCCGCCGTGACGGGCGCCGAGGTGAGCCACCTGCCCAACCCCCGCAAGGAAGCGATCGAGAATGATCTGATCGTCGACAACCGCTGCCTGATCGAACTGGGCCTCAAGCCCACCACCCTTGAAGACGGGCTGCTCGGTGAAGTGGTGGATGTGGCCCGCCGTTGGGCCGACCGCTGCGACCGCTCCCGGATTCCCTGCGTCTCCGCCTGGACCTCTTCCCAGGCACAGGCCGTCAAGGCGACGGCCTGAACCTCGGTTCAACGCCGCGTTCACCCCCCTGAAGCAGCGCCCCCTTTGAAGATCGTCTTTTTCACCGAAACCTTCCTGCCCAAGGTCGACGGGATCGTGACCCGGCTCACCAAGACGGTGGAACACCTGGTGGCGGCCGGCAACCAGGTGCTGGTGTTCTGCCCGGAGGGGGCCCCCCAGCTCTACATGGGGGCCCGGGTGATCGGGGTGCCGGCCATGCCCCTGCCGCTCTATCCCGAGCTGAAGCTGGCCTTGCCGAGGCCCTCCGTCGCCGAAGCCCTTGAGGCCTTCGCGCCCGATCTGGTCCATGTGGTGAATCCAGCCGTGCTGGGACTCGGTGGCATCTGGCTGGCCAAATCACGCCAGATTCCCCTGGTGGCCAGCTATCACACCCATCTGCCGAAGTATCTGGAGCATTACGGCATGGGCATGCTGGAGCCCCTGCTGTGGGAACTGCTCAAAGCCGCGCACAACCAGGCCGATCTCAATCTCTGCACCTCCACCGCCATGGTGGAGGAACTCAGCCAGCGGGGCATCCAGCACACCGCCCTCTGGCAGCGTGGCGTGGACACCGAACTCTTCCGGCCGGAGCTGCGCGATCCGGCGATGCGACGCCGCTTGATGGGGGGCCGTGACCACAGCGAACGTCTGCTGCTCTACGTGGGCCGGCTTTCAGCCGAAAAGCAGATCGAGCGGATCCGGCCGGTGCTGGATGCCTTGCCAGGTTCCCATCTCGCCCTCGTGGGGGACGGCCCCCACCGTTTGCAACTGGAGCAGATCTTCGCTGGCAGTGCCGCCACTTTCGTGGGGTACCTGGCCGGCGAGCAGTTGGCCAGCGCCTACGCCAGCGCCGACGCCTTCCTCTTCCCATCCAGCACCGAAACCCTAGGCCTGGTTCTGCTGGAGGCGATGGCAGCGGGCTGCCCGGTGGTTGGCGCCAACCGCGGTGGCATCCCCGACATCGTCACCGATGGGGTGAACGGTTGCCTGTACGACCCCGACGACCCCACCAGCCTGACCGCAGCGACCGAGCGGTTGCTGGCCAGCCCGGAGCGGCGTGAGGAATTGCGGCAGGCCGCCCGCCAGGAAGCCGAGTGCTGGGGCTGGGCAGGTGCCACGGCACAACTGCGCACGTATTACGGCAACGTGGTCAAGCCCAGGCTTCAATTGGTGGGCTGAGCAGCGCGGAACCAGGTGGTCATCAGGGCCTTGACCATGGGGGCCGCCACCGTGCCGCCATAGCCGCCGCTGTTTTCACCGAAGGCGATGATCACCAGATTGGGCTTTTCAGCCGGGGCATAGCCGCCGAACCAGGCGTGGTCCTGACGGGGTGGATCCTCGGCTGTGCCGGTCTTGCCGGCCACCGGCGGCAGGCCTGGAATGTTCAGCAGGGTGGCGGTTCCCTGGGTGACGACCTCCCGCAAGCCCTGGCGCAGCACCGTCAGGGTGGATGGCTTCAGGCCCAGCCACTGACGGGGAACGGGCCTGTCCACCAGGTGGGGCGTCACCATCCAGCCACCATTGGCAATCGCGGCATAGAGCCGCGCCATCTGCATCGGCGTCACGGAGACGGCACCCTGGCCGATCGATGAGGTGATCGTATCGACGGAGGTCCAATCTTCCTTGAGGGTTCTCCGTTTCCAGGCCCGATCCCCCAGCAGACCAGGACTCTCCTCCTCGTTGAGTTCGATCCCGGTAGGGCTACCGAAGCCGAACCGCCGGGCTTGGCGGAACAACTCAGTCGCCCCCACTTTCAGGCTGAGCCGATAGAAGAAGCTGTTGCTGCTCACCGCCAGGGCCTTGGGAAAGCCGATGCTGCCGAAGCTGCCATGGTCGGCATAACACTGGCCGTCGTAACAGAAGGAGCTGGACGTCGGGATCGTGGAATCTGCCTGATACTTGCCGGACTCCAGACCGGCCAGGGCGCTGATCAGTTTGAAGGTGCTGGCGGGTGGAAAGGCCTGAAGCGCCCTGTCGAGCATCGGTGCCTCCGGACGGTTGAGCTCGTTCCACTGGGCTGTCGTCGGCCCTGCCGAAAACACATTGGGATCGAAATTCGGCCGACTGGCCATGGCCAGGATGGCGCCGGTCTGGGGGTCCATCGCCACGATCGCCCCCTTCCGCACCCCGTCGAGGGCCCGCTCCGCCGCACGCTGCAGGTCCAGGTCGAGGGTGAGGCGCAGATCCTTGCCAGCCCGGGCCTGCTTGTCCCCCAGCACCCTCTGCACCTCTCCCGCCGCGTTCACCTCCAGCTGCTGGCCGCCCCACTCGCCCCGCAGATGGTTCTCGAAAACACGCTCGAGGCCACTGCGGCCGATCCGGTCCTGAACCCGGTAGCCGCTGCTTTCAAGGCGCTTGTATTCCTCTGCATTGATGCTGCTGGTGTAACCAAGCAGGTGGGCCCCAAGACGGCCCCGGGGGTAGGAGCGCAGGAAATCCACATCCACATCGAGCCCGTCAAAGGCCGCGGCCTGCTCCTTGAATCGGAGCACCTGCACCACGCTGAGCGGACCAGCCAGGGCGATGCGATAGCCGTCCCCCTGGCCGCCGCTCCGCCGCCTGTCCTCCAGCTGACTGACCGGCACCCCAAGCACCTCGGCAAGCCGACCGCGCAGCTTCTGCCAGCGCTCTTCCGTCACCACAAGGGGGCGGAGGTAGAGGTTGTGGGTGAGGCGGTTGGTGGCCAGCACCTCCCCGTTGCGATCCAGCAGACGGCCCCGCATCGGGTGGCGGGGAACCAGCCGAATCCGGTTCTGGTCCGCCAGCAGCCTGTTCTCAGCACCCTGCACCAGCTGAAGCCAGGCCAGCCGTGCCCCCATCGCCGCGGCGACCAGCAGGACAAGACCCAGCAACCAGGCCGGCTGATGGCGCATGCCAGCCTGCCGGGGCTGACCGGGCAGCAGACCACTCCCCATCCCGCTCAGGCCTCGAGCCGTTGCTGGAGCAGTGCAAGCCGTTCGGCAATCCGGATCAGGGCGCTGTTGAGGGCCTGCCGCTCCGCCTCCCCATCAGGCTGGGGATCGGATTCACCGCCGCTGACCACAACCGCTTCGCTGCGGGGAATGTCGCGCACCTCCACCTTCATCACAGGATTGCCGAGGCCGGGCTGGATCTGATCCAGGCTGTCCCGCACTGCCCGGGACGCCGGACCCCCCTCCTGCTTGAGCTGGCCCAGGGGATCATCCGAGCCGGTGAACGCTTCCACCACCTGGCGCGGCCCGCCACGGCGGGCCCGCTCGACCACGGCCATCCCGACCGGAAGGATGTCCTGCATCAACGAGAGCCTGAGAGCATCGAGGGGATCAGCAGCCATGGCAGGAGAAACGAAGCGCGGCAGGGTGGTTCAGGTCCCAGCAGCCAGGATGACCAGTCTGCCTGGCGCGAGCCGCCAGGTGCTCAGAAGGTGCGCTGAACTCCTGGCTCCACGATTCCCGGCCGGCAAAACTGGCGGGATCCCAGCCAGGATCCGGCCAGAACCGCCAACACCAGCAGGGTGGTGAACGGGAGAAGGGCCTGGCGGGTGACGTCAAGACTGAGCCATTCGCCCCAGCCGCGCAACCAGCGCTCCCGATCGAACCGCCGCCGCTCCTGCTGTTCGCTCCTGAGTCGGCGCCCCAGGGCCTTTTCCACCCAGCGCTCGAAGGAGCGCTTCTTGGTGACGGCCATCTTGCGTTCCACCTCAAGCAGGTGGCCGGCGCTCAGATCGGGGTTGAAGGTGCTGATCAGCTCCAGGCTCTTGAGGAACATCTCCACGGCCCCGTCCTTGATCTGACGCTCCTGGTCGGACAGCTCATCCCAGAGCAGCTCGGGGTAGAAGCGGGTGCGGTTGGCCTGGATCTGCTCCTCCTGGAGCTGACCTGGCTCCCTCAGCCAGCGGTCGGTGTTCGCATCAAAACGCCGCCAGTACAGGAAGGGATTGAGATAAATGGTCTTGGAGCCGAGCTGAATGCTGTCCTGTTGAAGACGGCGCTGCAGCTGGGGATCCGGCTGGGTTGCGACGGTCACGGGAGTCAGGCTGGTGCCCGATGGTATCGAAGCCACTGCGGCGCCACCAGTCTGGATGGGCACCGACTTTCATTCCCACTCGATCGTGCCGGGCGGCTTGCTGGTGATGTCGAGCACCACCCGGTTCACCCCCTTCACTTCGTTGACGATCCGGTTGGACATACGCTCCAGCAGGTCATAGGGAAGCCGCGACCAGTCAGCAGTCATGCCGTCTTCGCTGGAGACACAGCGCAGCACGATCGGATAGGCATAGGTACGCTTGTCGCCCATCACCCCGACGCTGCGCACCGGCAGCAGCACGGCGAAAGCCTGCCAGATCTCGTGATAGAGCCCGGCCTCCTGCACTTCTTCCCGCACAATCAGATCAGCGTCGCGCAGGATGTTGAGCTTCTCGGCGCTCACTTCGCCGAGAATGCGGATCGCCAGGCCGGGTCCAGGGAAGGGGTGGCGTCGCACGATCTCCTCAGGCAAGCCCAGGTTGCGGCCCACCTTGCGCACCTCGTCCTTGAACAGGCGACGCAGCGGTTCCACCAGCTTGAACTGCAGGTCCTTGGGCAGGCCGCCGACGTTGTGGTGGCTCTTGATCTTCACAGCCACCCGCTCCCCGGTGTTGGGATCCACGCCCGTGCCGGCCGATTCGATCACATCGGGATAAAGCGTTCCCTGGGCGAGGAAATCGAAGGGTCCGAGGCGCTTGCTCTCCTCCTCGAACACGCGAATGAATTCGGTGCCGATGATCTTGCGCTTGTCCTCGGGGTCGGCAACACCATTGAGTTTTTCAAGAAAACGATCGCGGGCGTTGATGTATTCAACATGGATATGAAATTTGCGATCAAAGAAATCCATCAGGAATTCGGGTTCCCCTTTTCGCATGAATCCCTGGTCGATGAACATGCAGATGAGCCGATCTCCGATCGCCCGGTGCAGCAGGAAAGCAAGGGTGGAGGAATCAACGCCGCCGGAGAGGGCCAGCAGCACCCGTTTATTGCCAACCCTGGCCTGAACATCAGCCACCGCCTCGTCAATGAAGGCATCAGTGGTCCAGTCGGCCTTGCAACCGCAGATCCGGTAAACGAAGTTGCGGATCAGCGCCATGCCGCCGCTGGAGTGGACCACCTCCGGGTGGAACTGAACGCCATAGAGATGGCGACGGTGATCGGCGATGGCCGCTTCAGGGGTGTTGGCGGTGTGGGCCAGCCTGTTGAATCCTGCCGGCAGGGCGGCAACGGAGTCACCATGGCTCATCCACATGGTCGAGCCGTCTTCCACCTGGCTGAGCAGATCGATCGGATCGTCGATGAAAAGGGGAGCCTTGCCGTACTCGCCCCGCCCAGCCGCTTCCACCACGCCACCCAACTGCTGGACCATCAGCTGCATTCCGTAGCAGACGCCGAGGATGGGAATGCCCAGATCCCAGAGGGCGGGATCACAGACCGGCGCACCTTCGGCGTAGACGGAGCTGGGACCACCGCTGAGGATGATTCCCTGCGGAGCGATCCTGCGCAGATCGGCAGCGGTGGTGCTGTACCCCATCACCAGGGAGTACACCTCGGTTTCCCGCACGCGGCGGGCGATCAGCTCGGAATACTGGGAGCCGAAGTCGAGGATGACGATGGCGGGATGGCGCTTGGGTTCCGGCTGCTCAGTGGATAGCGAAGCTTGCGACATACGACCGTTTCGGCGGTCAGGCCCTTTCAAGTCACCCTAAAGGGTGCCTGAAAGCCTCCAGCAACAACGTCCCCTCCACACCACAGGCTCGAATCTGGCGGGAGCGATCGAAGAGCACCGCCCCGATCCGCATCGGCCAAGGGCCGTACCGGCCGAGATAGGCCTGGCTGCGGCGCTCGATCGTGTCGGCCAGGCGCTGCTCCAGCCGCGCCGCCAGACCGGAATCAATGGCGGCCAGGGCCGCCAGGGCCGCCTCCACCGTCGCCGCCCCGTGCAACTGCTCGAGCCGCTCACCCGTGAGTCCCTCCAGGGCGGCCAGACTGGTGAGAATCTCTGCCCTGCCGTCGGCCAGGTGGTGGTGGGTGTGGAAAATGCCCCCGGCCAGCTTGATCAGCTTGCCGTGATAGCCAAACAGGATCAGGCGTCGGACCCCCACCTCGGCAGCCGCCACGAGCACCGGACCCAGCCAGTTGCCGGCCTTGAGCAACAGCTCCGGCGGCAGCCCGAGCTGAGGTGCAAGATCGAGGCCATTCTCACCAATCACCACCACCAGATCCCCAGCGAAACCAGGCTGAGCGGCTCGCTGGCGCAGCCCCCCCAGGCAGGCCTCCAGCTGATCGGGCGCCGCACTGCGCTGCACGATTGCCTGGGTGCCGATCAAGGCCAGGCCATCCACGACGCCAAAGGCGGCATTGCTGGTGCGCGCGGCCAGCCGCCTGCCCTCGGGAAAGATGATTCGCAGCCGCAGTCCCTCGCCGGCGGGCCAGAGCGGACGCAGGTTGACTTCCAGCAGCTCACGGGCATACGCCGACAGGCAGAGGGCAGCGGTGTCGGCATGAATTCCAACCCCTTCACCGGCCTCGAGCCGCAGCCAGTCGTCAGCGGGATCGGCTGGCGGGCCGCTTACCAGCGGCCAGGACCTTGCCAGCACCCAGACCGCCAGACCACGGGTGAGATCCAGCCCCTCGCCGGGCTGGCACCGGCTGATGCCCAGGGCCGCTCCTTCTCCCAGGCGGGCTGACGCCTCCACAGGCACGGCTTGCCAGCCGGCCGGGTCGAGCAACTGCAACGGCGGGGCAGGATCCATGGCCTGCCCGGCAGCGGCTGGCTCCTGAACCAGGGCCTGCACCGCCGCCCGCGCCGCCGCCGCCACCCAGACCGGCAAGGTGAAACCGGGGCTGCTCATCGGGGCAAGGCAACGGCTGGGTGCGGCTGAAGGCCTTTTTTTATGCTGGGAGATCGCGCCGCTGCGCTTCCACCCTCCACACCCACACCATGCAGGACAAGCTCGCCCTGATGATCCCCGGCCCCACCCCTGTGCCGGAGACCGTCCTGCTGGCGATGAGCCGCCATCCGATCGGCCACCGCAGCGCCGAGTTTCAGGCGATCGTCAAGCGCACCACCGCCCAGCTCAAGTGGCTGCATCAGACCGAGTCGGATGTGGTGGCCCTCACCGGCAGCGGTACCGCCGCGATGGAAGCCGGCATCATCAACGTGCTGAGCCATGGCGACAAGGTGCTCTGCGGGGACAACGGCAAGTTCGGCGAGCGCTGGGTCAAGGTGGCGAAGGCCTATGGCCTCGACGTGGAGGTGATCCGGGCGGAATGGGGGCAACCGCTGGATCCTGAGGCCTTCCGCAGCGCCCTTGAAGCGGACACCGACAAGAGGATCAAGGCTGTGATCCTCACCCATTCAGAAACCTCCACCGGGGTGATCAACGACCTGGAGACGATTGCCGGCCATGTCCACGCCCATGGCGAGGCCCTGATCGTGGCCGACTGCGTCACCAGCCTGGGCGCCTGCAGCGTGCCCATGGACGCCTGGGGCCTGGATGTTGTGGGCTCCGGCTCCCAGAAGGGATACATGATGCCGCCTGGCCTCGGCTTTGTGGCGATGAGCGCGCGGGCCTGGAAGGCCCAGGAGCGCTCGAACCTGCCGAAGTTCTACCTGAATCTGGCCACTTACCGGAAAGCCGCAGCCAAGGACAGCAACCCCTTCACCCCTCCGGTGAACCTCTACTTCGCCCTGGAGGCGGCCCTGGAGATGATGGAGAACGAAGGGCTGGATTCGATCTTTGCCCGCCATGCCCGCCACCGTCGCGCTGCCCAGGCAGGCATGAAAGCGATCGGCCTGGCGCTCTATGCCGCCGAGGGCCATGGCAGCCCCTCGATCACGGCCGTGGCTCCTGAAGGGATTGACGCAGAAGTGCTGCGCAAAGCGGTGAAGGAACGCTTCGACATCCTTCTGGCTGGAGGCCAGGACCACCTCAAGGGCAAGGTGTTCCGAATTGGTCACCTCGGTTTCGTCTGCGACCGTGATGTCCTCACCGCCGTGGCGGCGATCGAAGCCACCCTGCAGGCCCTCGGCCTGTCACCGGGGAGCGTGGGTGCCGGCGTGGCCGCCGCAGGCGCCGAACTTGCCCGCGGCTAGCGGGTTGGGGCGCAGACCATTTGCTAGTTTGTGCTGGCGCGGGTGTAATTCAGTGGTAGAATGTCAGCTTCCCAAGCTGAACGTCGCCGGTTCGAGTCCGGTCACCCGCTTATCAGTTCAGGGCTGAGATTTCCTGTACCTCAATTGATCATCTTTCTTGGCACAGGCTTGCAGCACGCCAGAGCTTGACTGCGGATGACAGGTGATACTCGCGATTGGCGAAACCTTCTCACAGGGTTTCTCACCGCTGGGTCGTTTCATGGCCTGATTGGACCGTCCTTGATCGGTCAGGATCGCCGCAGTGGGTCGACCGAATCCGAGACCTGGAACGCGACCTATGATGAGGTCCTGAGCTGGCCTGGCCCCCTGATGGCGCACCGCGTGCTGACCGAGACCGCCGTAAGCATCTCGGAACACAAGAAGAATCCGATGGCCACTGTGGCGGCCGGTGAAGGGATGGCGGTCGCGGTGCTCAACCACAATGAGCCGGCCTTCTACTGCGTTCCTGCCCGGGCCTACGAGGAGCTGATGGATCTCGTGGAAGACCTGGAGCTGGGCCGCCTTGCCGATGCCCGGCTGGCGGATGGGCAGGAGCCGCTGCGGGTCAGCCTCGATGCCCTATGAGCTGGCCTTTCATCCCGAAGCCCTGCGGGAATGGCGGACCCTGAGCGCAGGGATTCGGGAGCAGTTCAAGAAGAAGTTGGCCGAACGGCTGATCGAACCGCGGATTCCCGCCAGCAAGCTGCGGGGCTCCAGTCATCGCTACAAGATCAAACTCCGCGCCGCTGGTTTCCGTTTGGTCTACGACGTGCGGGATCGCGATGTGCTGGTGCTGGTTGTGGCGGTGGGCAAGCGGGAACGCAATGCTGTCTACCGGCAGGCTGACCAGCGCTGAAGCCCTATGGCTGACTCCAGGCCCAGTGAGCTCGATCAGCTGTGCCGGGAGAAAGACCGACTGATTGCCCTGCTTGAGGCCCACGGCATCGCCTGGAGATCTGACGGACCTGCCCGAGCTGAACCCTCACATTTCAGTTCGCCCCTCCGCCCATGCTCCTCTTTCGTCTCAGGAGAAGGTGGCGCTGTTCCGGCGCCTCTTCCGCGGTCGCGAAGACGTGTATGCCCTGCACTGGCAGAGCAACAGCAGCGGGCGCTCAGGCTATGCGCCGGCGTGCGCCAATGAGTGGCGGCTAGGCATCTGCGAGAAGCCACGGATCTCCTGCCGCGACTGCCAGCACCGCGAGCTGCTGCCTCTCAGCGATGCAGTGATCTTCGGCCATCTGGCCGGTGACCACACCATTGGCCTCTACCCCCTGCTGAGGGACGACCGCTGCCACCTGCTGGCCGTCGACTTTGACGACCAGGACTGGCGTGACGACGCCCGGGCCTTTCTGCGCTCATGTCGCGAGCTGGCGGTGCCCGCAGCGATGGAAATCTCCCGCTCCGGCGAGGGTGCTCACGCTTGGGTGTTCTTCGCGGAGGCCGTATCGGCGCGGGAGGCTCGCCAGCTGGGGGCCGCCCTGATCAGCCATACCTGCTCCTCGACCCGCCAACTGGAGCTGAGCTCCTATGACCGGCTGTTTCCCAACCAGGACACCCTTCCCAAGGGCGGCTTCGGCAACCTGATCGCTCTGCCGCTGCAGAAGGAAGCCCGGCAGCGGGGCTGCAGCGTCTTCGTGGATGACGACCTGCAGCCCTATCACGATCAGTGGGCCTATCTGGCAACCCTTCAGCGGCTATCGGGGGAAGGGCTGCAGAGCGTGCTTCAGACCGCCACCGGCGGCGCCCATCCGCTGGATCTCACCTTCATCGACGAGGAGGACCTGGCAACCCCATGGAAGCCACCTCCAGCAACGAAAAAGCTCACAGGCCCTCTGCCCCCCTCGATCACCCTCACCCTGGCCGACCGTCTCTATGTGGAGCGCTCGGAGCTGCCACAACTGCTGATCAATCGCCTGATCCGCCTGGCTGCCTTTGCGAACCCAGCTTTCTACAAAGCCCAGGCGATGCGGCATTCGGTTTGGGACAAACCGCGGGTGATCGGCTGCGCTGAGAACTTCCCGCAGCACATCGCCCTGCCGCGCGGCTGTCTGGAACCGGTGCAGGCCCTGCTGCAGGAACAGGGCATCGGCTGGGAGCTGGTGGATGAGCGCCAGAACGGCTCACCACTGGAGCTGATGTTTGCGGGCCAGCTGCGCGCCGACCAAGAGGCGGCAGTCGAGGCGATGCTGCGCCACGACATCGGCGTGCTGCAGGCACCGACAGCGTTCGGAAAAACCGTTGTGGCTGCGGCGATTCTGGCCAGGCGGAGCGTGAACACCCTGGTGCTGGTTCATCGGGCCGAGCTGCTGCGCCAGTGGGAGGAGCGGCTGCAGCCCTTCCTGGACGTCCCACCCGAAGCGATCGGTCGCATCGGTGGCGGCAAGGCCAAGCCATCCGGCCAGCTCGACATCGCCGTGATGCAATCGCTGGGGCGCAAGGGGGAGGTGAACCCCGTGGTGCAGAACTACGGCCAGGTGATCGTGGACGAGTGCCACCACATCGCCGCGGCCTCCTTTGAATCGATCTTGCGCTTAGTGAAGGCCCGCTACGTGCTGGGGCTGTTGGCCACCCTGGTGCGCCGCGATGGTCTGCAGCCGATCCTGTTCATGCAATGCGGACCCATCCGGCACACCGCCGAGCGGCCCGCCGGAGCGCCCCAGACTCTGGAGCTGGTGAGCCGCGCTCATCAGCTCGAGGGGCTGCCCGCCGATCTGCCGATTCAGAAGCTGATGCGCCAGCTGGCGGAAGATCAACACCGCACCGACCGGATCGTGGCCGAGGCCCTCGCCTGCTGGGGAGAGGGCCGCAAGCTGTTGTTGCTGAGCGAGCGCACCGATCACATCACGGCGATTGCCGCCGCTCTGGCTGAACAGGTGCCGAACCTGTTCCTGCTGCATGGCCGCCTGAGCGCTCGCCAGAGCAGCGCCAGCCTGGCCGCGCTGGAAGCGTTGCCTCCGGAGGCGCCCCGAATCGTGCTGGCCACCGGGCGTTTGGTGGGTGAAGGGTTCGACCACCCGCCGCTCGACACGCTGCTGCTGGCCATGCCCGTGTCGTGGAAGGGCACCCTGCAGCAATACGCCGGCCGCCTGCACCGGCAGCAAGCTGGCAAAACCAGCGTGCGGATCATCGACTGGCTCGATCTCGGCCATCCTGTGCCGCAAAGCATGTGGGAGCGGCGGCTGCGGGGCTATCGGGCGATGGGGTATTCACTGATTTCAGATCAGTGATCCATGCCGAGCTTCTGGCCCTGAAAGAGATCACACAGCAAGGCACGGGACCCAAGGCTTCTCACAGACCTTCTCACATCCAGCCCTGCAAGCCCTTGAGACTCATTGCGACACAGGGCTCTTGTTGATTGCCTGAGCAGCTTCCCAAGCTGAACGTCGCCGGATCGAGTCCGGTCACCCGCTTGGAGCCAGTCAATCACGTGAAGCGTTCTGTTTCCTGAAAGGGAATCGGAGCTGCAGGGAATGTATTGCTCCAGGGATGCCCACTTCCCATCTCAGGTGAGCTGCTCTTTCAAGAGCGGGGCTTGATCAACTGAAGCACCTGAGGGCCGAGCGTGCTGGCACGACGCTCGCAATCAAGGGCTTTGAGAATGCCGCGGGCAGCCCCGGTCACATCCCCAAGAGCTGCAGCCGCTTCCGCTTCTGATTCATGGCGGCTGAGTTCAAGCAACAGATCAGCGCGCTGATCTTTCTGAAACGGATCGGCTTTGGCCGGCGTGAGCTTGGAGTGAAAATGAATAGAAACCACAGAAAAGAGTCAGCAAAGCAGTAGACCTATCCACAGCTTACCTTTGGGCCGATTCAGGTGCCAGGCTCTTCACCCTCACCCCCGAGGGCGGCAATCTGGGAGCGAAGCTGCTCAACCCTGGACTGATCGCCTCTGGCCACAGCTACAGCAAGGGAGAATTCCAGTTTTTCGAGTTGATGGCCTCCTTCGAAAAATCCTGAACTGGTCTTGCAGGCCGAACTCACCAAGTGGCCATCCGCGCCGATCAAGCGGGGCACAGGGCAGGAGGGATAGGTGTTCGCCATGGTTTCATTTCTTTTCATTCTGTCATCCCTCCCGGGTTTGGTGCGACACAACAGGGTCAGGCGGCATTGGCAAAGTCTTCCGATCCTGCCAAGGACTCCTCAAAATCGCGGGGTTCCGGCAACCCTGGCTCCTTGAGCAGCAGGCGGCAATCACGAAGCAACACTTCCACGTGGGCCAGGGCTTCGAGTTCGGCCGGCTCCGGGGATTGACGCTGTTCGATGGCCGCTTCCAGGGCTCCCAGTCGCTGTTCCATCCGCACGAGCCGATGGGAAAGGGCGCTGACCGTCTCGGCGAGGTCTTCGGCGGTGCGGGTGATCCGGAAGGAAACCGATTCAGGTGACATTTCGACGGAGCAGTAAGGCCGATGACAACACAGATCGGCCCCAGACTCAAGCCGTCTTCCAAACTGCCTGAACCCTCTCGGCTGCTCTGACCATGCCATCGACCATCAGTTTGGGGGTTTATCTGCTCGGCGGCCTGGCTGGAGGTCTGCTGGCCCTGCGCACTGGAATTCCAGCGGCCCCCCTGGCCGGGGCCCTGCTGGGGGCCGGGCTGATCAGCATGAGCGGCCGCATCGAAGCGGCCCAGTGGCCCGCGGGCACACGCACCATGCTGGAGATCGCGATCGGCACGGTGATCGGCACCGCCCTCACCAACCGGGCGTTGCTGGAGCTGCGTCAGCTCTGGCGGCCCGCCATCGTGATCACCCTGACCCTGGTGGCGACAGGTCTGGTGGTCGGGCTGCTGTGCAGCCGATGGCTGGGGGTCGATCCCGTGATCATGCTGCTGGGGGCGGCACCGGGTGGCATCAGCGGCATGAGCCTGGTGGGAGCGGAGTTCGGGGTCGGTGCCGCCGTTGCCGCTCTCCATGCGGTGCGGTTGATCACGGTGCTGCTGGTTCTGCCCGTCACGGTGCGCCTGGTGGTCGCAGCCACAGCTGGTCACGCCTCCGACTGAGTCCGGCATCTGCGGACCTCGACAGCCGCGAAGCGACCGATACGTTGGGCCCATTGCCGTTGGCAGACCCACCATCACCATGTTTCCCCGTTGTCCCCGCCGGCCCCAGCTGCTGATGCGCCTCGGCATCAGCCTGGTGCCTGCTCTCGCCGCCCTTGCCCTGCCCCTTCCCCTGCTCAGCCAGACCAGCCAGCCGATGGCGACCAGCGCATCGATGAAGGGAGCGGAGGTCTATTGCTTCATGCGCAAGTCAGGCAACAACCATGAGGTGAGCTGGACGGCCGCCTATGCCCTGATCAAGCGCCAGAGCGACGGCCTGTTCAAGACATCACCGGAGCACGCAGCCGTGATGATCACCGAGGCTGTGGTCAAGGATCCCAGCAACTATCCCGATTGCGGCCAGTATCTGGGAGCCCTGTTTGGCTCAGAGAAGGCCACTTCGGAAGCCAGCCGGACACCGCCCTCCAGCAGCGGTCCTGTTCCGCTCCCCACCAGCAACACCAACCGCAGTGGGCGCTACAACTACTGATTGGCCTCCGCCTGCGGCGCTGCTTTCCCAGCCCAGCCCTTGATCAGTGACTGCACCATCGCTGGCAACCGTCTTCTTTCAAGGCTGGTTTGTCTGCCCTCCAGCAACAGGGCGACGCGCCCGGCCTTGCTGGCGATGAGGCCATCGACCAGCTGATCAGCCACCCCCAGCTGCAACCAGTGGCTGGTGAGCGGGCTGGCCATGCCGATTCGATGGCAACGATCCTCAGCCTGTTCGGCATCGCCGGGAGTCCAGGGTCGCTCCAGGAGAACCACATGGGCAGCCCGGGTCAGGGTGAAACCCAGGCCTCCGGTGCCGAAGGTGGCGATCAGCAGCGGGGTCTGGCCGTTCTGAAACAGATCCACCTGCCCCTGCCGCTCGGCGGGCTTTAATCGTCCGGTCAGCAGGGCGCCGCCCAGGCGCTCCTGCAGCCGTTCCGCCGCGGCCACAAACGCCGTGAACACCACCACGGCCTCCCGCCGCTGCAGCAGCCCTGCCACCAGCTCCACCGCCGCCGGCAGCTTGTACTGGGCTCCGATCTGGCGCAGGGCCGTCAGCATCGCCAGCGCCTCGGCATCGGGGCGCACATCCCCTCGGGCGGCGCGGCGGCGGTAGTCGTCGAGCTTCAGCTGGACTTGGTGCTGGAAGCCCCGTCCCTGGCCGGCGGAGAGCTCGACCGGGAGGAGTTTCCGCTGTTTCGGCGGCAGGTCGAGGCAATCCTGCTTGCGTCGATACAGGAGCAGGGGGCGGGTCAGATCCTGAAGCTCTTCGAGCCGCTCGGCGCCGGAAGCCTGCCAGCGCCGGCGCCCGCCGACCTGGCGCCAGTGGCCCTGGCAGTAGCGCTGCTCAAACCCCTGCTGGTCCCTGCCGAGCGGATGGCCGATCGCGGCCAGCAGGGGGAAGAGCTGGGAAGGACGGCCGTTCTTCATCGGTGTGCCTGTGAGCAGCCAGATGCTCCGCAAGCGCGGGTGCCGCGCCAGACGCAGCAAGGACTGGGTGCGGGCTGCCGAGAGGTTCTGGGCGAAATGGGCTTCATCGACGATCAGCACCGTGCCGGCCGGCGGCAGGCTGACGGGCAGACGGCCCCAGCTGATCAGCTCCAGGTCGAGGCCGAACGCCATCGACTCCTGACGCCAGTGGGCATGAAGACCAGCCGGTGCCACCACGGCAATGCGACAGGAGGCCATTCGGACCATCGCCCTGGCCGCCGCCAGGGCCGTGAGGGTCTTGCCGAGACCCATGGCATGGGCCAGCAGGCCACCGCGGCGGGCCAACAGCCAGCGGGCAGCCAGCCGCTGGTGGGGGAAAAGCCGTCGCCCATCCAGCAGGGGATGGGCCAGCTGGGCCGCGGCGACCAGGTCCCGGTGGCAGGGCAGCGGCGGCAGGGGCTGCTCCAGCCAGGTCATCCATTCGGCCAGCTCTGGATCGATCCGGAACCGACTCCCCAGCAGCCTGCGCAGGGCCAGGGAAGCCTCCAGGGGAAACTCCCAGCACTGCCGGCGTGATCGCCACACGCCCCGGGGACGAACGGCCAGCAACTGGGCCTGGGTGACCGCATCAAAGGGGGAGATCACCTCGATCAGACCGCTGGAACCCAGGCCGAGCCGGCAGGTCGGGATGGCGCCGTGCTGATGCTGGCTGACGCAGACCGAAGCAGAGGAGCCGCAGGCCAGAAACCATCACTGCAGCAGAGTTGGAATCTAAGCCGGCCCGGCTCGACGTCCAGCAGCTTGGCAAGCGCCGAAAAAGCAGTGTTCGACACATTGACAGCCGAGGAGGTGGGTGCACAATGCTCGAAATTGAATCAAGAGGATGCACGCAAGAGATGCCGTCTTTCTTGAAGAACTTTGCCCCAAACTCAGGGTCCGTCACTGGCGACAATCCCTGCACAAACACACCCACCATCGTTGTATTTATTGCGGTGATCGCTCGGAGTCCATTGATCACCTGATGCCCCGTTGCCGTGGAGGCCTCAGTGTGACCGCCAACTGCGTGCCGGCCTGCCTGGCCTGCAACGGCCACAAGAGTGATGCCGACGCTTTCGATTGGTATCGGCAACAGCGCTTCTACGACCCCCGCCGGGCCATGGCGATCAGGGCCTGGATGGATGGCGACCTGCGGCTTGCTGTGCGGCTGCTGCAATGGGCCACGCCGGAGCAAGCTGTTCATCGGCATGGTGTTGCCGCGGACCAGGGTCCTGGCGGACTGATGCTCCAGGCAGCCTGATCCGCTGGCAGGCTCACCAGACGCGGCAGACGGCCGGGCTGTGGTGGCGCAGGCAGATCGCCTCCTGATCCTCAGGCCGCTCTGGTGCGACCAGGATGGCGGCCATCAGCAGACCAACGGCCAGAACGGCAGGAGCGGCCGGCCGGGCCAGGCGTAGAGAGGGGGGGCAACAGGATGCGGTCATCGGTCAACATGACAAGACTGATACAGGTGTACTGGTGACAACCACGTTTGTCAACGGCCAGGTCTCCAGGCTGCTGGTGCTGGGGGGCGGCTACTGCGGTTTTCGGCTGGCCAGGGCCGCCCTGGGCCAGGGCCTGGCGGTGACCATCACCCATCGCCAGGCTTCCCCCCCCCACGCCGGCACCGCGCCTCAAGCGAACGGCGATGGGCTCCAGTGGCTTCGCTTTGATTCCGAGCAGGGTCACCGACTCGAAGCGGCGGCCCTGGCCGGAGTCAGCCATGTGCTGGTAACGATCCCTCCCGATCAGCAGGGGGAGGATCCGGCGCTGCGCGCCTTGGCGCCCCTGCAGCGGCAACTCTCTTTGCAATGGCTTGGCTATCTCTCCACCACCGGGGTCTACGGAGACCGGGGCGGGGGCTGGGTCGACGAGTCGTCCGCCACACAGCCACGCGCGCAGCGCTCCCAGGCCCGGCTGGCCTCTGAGCAGGCCTGGTTGCGAACCGGCTGGCCGGTGCAGGTCTTTCGCCTGCCGGCGATCTATGGCCCCGGCCGATCCCCTTTCCAAAGCCTTCGGGAGAACAGAAGCCGACTGATCCATAAGCCTGGCCAGGTGTTCAGCCGCATCCACGTCGACGACATCGTCGGCGGACTGCTGCATTGCCTGCGCCTGCCGCCGAGACGACGCCCCTCCCTGCTCAACCTGGCCGATGATCGGCCCTGCCCTTCAAGTGAATCCCTGGGCTACGCAGCCCATCTGCTGGGCTGCAAGCTTCCGGAGGTGGAGCGCTACGGGGACATCGCTGCCGACCTCAGCCCGATGGCGCGGAGCTTCTGGGAGGAAAACCGGCGGGCCAGCAACCGCCGGCTCACCCAGGAGCTTGGCTACCGCCTGCTCTTCCCCAGCTTCCGTGAGGGATACCGTGCCAGCCTGGAGGAGGAGTGCAGGGGCGTGCAAACAGCCGCATGAGAGCAGCCGCATGAGAGCGTTGGGTACAGGGCCCAGCCCGGGCCTGCGGCGTTCAGGGGCTGGCTTCTCCTGTCGTCGGTGGGCAGACCGGCGTGGCTTCCTGCGAAAGATTGTTCAGGGTCGGCAGTTTGGTGTCAGCCATGAAGCGACACCAGTCGATCGAGATCCAGCCCCTCTGCAACCCTGTGCCAAGACCGAAGAACATCGATCCAATCAGCAACCAACGGATCATGGCCCCAACGATCCCCAACTCTCAGCGTAAGCAACGGCGGATCGCCCTCTGCCTTGGGGATCCCGCCGGCATCGGTGCCGAGGTGAGCCTCAAGGCCCTCGCCGCCCTGGAGGGGCAGGGGATTGAGGTGCTGCTGGTTGGTTGTCGCCGCTGGCTGGAGCGCACCCATGACGCCCTCCGGGATGTCACAGCAACGGCTCTGGCGGATCCTGCCGACCACTCCATGATTGATCTGCCCCTGGCAGGAGCTCTGGAACCCGGTCGGGGCAACGCCGTCAGTGGAGCCGCCAGCTTCGCCTGGCTGACCGCGGCAGCCGAGCTGGTGCGCAACGGTGACTGCCATGCCCTCACCACGGCCCCGATCGCCAAGCAGGCCTGGCATGCCGCAGGGCACCCCTATCCAGGCCAGACGGAGCGCCTGGCGGAGCTGTGCGGGGGCGTCGAACCATCCATGCTGTTCACCGCCAGGCCCCCCCATGGACAGTGGCGACTCAACACCCTGCTGGCCACCACCCATATCCCCTTGAGCGAGGTTCCACAACGGCTCACTCCCGCCCTGGTGGAGCGCAAGCTCTCGGTGCTGCTGGCCTTCTGCCGACGCTTTGAGCCAAGGCCCCGATTGGTGGTGGCCGGGTTGAATCCCCATGCAGGAGAAACAGGCCTGCTGGGCCGCGAGGAGCAGGACTGGCTGATCCCCACCCTGGAGCGCTGGCGTCACCGTCATCCGGAGGTGGACCTGCTTGGCCCCCTGCCTCCCGACACCTGCTGGCTGGGGGCGGCCGCCGCCTGGCGTGGCGATGCCAATGGACCGAGCGGTTACCTGGCCCTGTACCACGACCAGGGGCTGATCCCGGTCAAGCTGCTCGCCTTTGACGAGGCCGTGAACACCAGTCTCGGCCTGCCCTTTCTGCGCACCTCGCCAGATCACGGCACCGGTTTCGACATTGCCGGCCAGGGAATCGCCCGCTCCAGGAGCATGGAGGCAGCGCTGGAGACCGCCTGGGAGCTGAGCTGGACCGACAGCTGAGGATCAGGCCGGCTTGACCCTGACCAGCACCTGCCCGTACTCAACCGGGGTGCCGTTCTCGACAAGAATTTCGACCACTTCCCCGCTCACTTCGGCCTCCAGTTCGTTCATCAGCTTCATCGCCTCAAGGATGCAGACCGGCTGACCGGCGGCAATGCGGCTGCCCAGTTCCACAAACGGGGGATCGCCGGGGGTTGCGGCCCGGTAGAAGGTGCCCACCATCGGCGCCGTGATGTCAACCAGATCGGCTCGGACCGCCGCCGCGGCCGGGGGGGGCGGTGAGGGGACGGCCGTTCCGACCGCGACCGTGGCCGCCGGGACTGGTTGGAGAGCAACGGCGGCAGTGGCCTGAGCTTGCGGCGGCACGGCCACAGGGAGGTTGCGCCTCACCTCAAGCCGGAAATCATCGCCTTCAAGCTTGAGCTCCTGGATGTCGCTCTGCTCCAGGACGGCGAGCAGCCGATGGAGCTGGTCATGGTCGAGCTGCATGGCGCCTCAGGACTCCCTGCCCAGGTAACTGTCGCTGCGGGTGTCGATCTTGATTTTCTCGCCGATTGTGATGAACAGCGGCACCATCACCTGGGCTCCCGTCTCCACGATCGCAGGTTTGGTGCCTCCGGTGGCAGTGTCGCCCTTGACGCCGGGGTCGGTCTGGGTGACTTCGAGCACAACGGAGTTGGGCAACTCCACTTCGAGCGGCGAGCCGTTCCAAGAAACCACACTCACCTCCATACCCTCCTTGAGATACTTGCGGCCTTCACCGATCTGCTTGGCTGTGAGCCGGGTTTCCTCGAAACTCCCCATGTCCATAAACACATAGTCGTCAACCTCCATGTAGGTGTGCTGCAAGGTGGACTTCTCGAGCACGGCCTGGGCCACCGTTTCTCCGGCCCGGAAAGTTTTGTCGACAACGCTGCCGCTCTGAACGGCCTTCAGCTTGGTGCGAACGAACGCCGAGCCCTTCCCCGGCTTGACATGGAGAAATTCCACGACGCGCCAGACCTGGCCATCCAGCTCGATCGTGGTGCCGGTCCGAAAATCGTTGCTGGAGATCATTCCGGCGGGACGGTTGAGCGGGATTGTACGGCTGCCCTTCATCGCCCAGCCTCGCTGGGCGCCGGACCGCCCAGCCGTGCCAAAGTCCGGGGATCGGCTGGATCAGCCTTGCCAACCACCCCCTTCCGATCGAACCGAGGTGCCGCTCCCGCCAGCTGGATCGGCCGAGGACTGGCCCTGGTTTTCGCCACCCTTGTGCTGTCGATCGCCAGCCTCGGCGGCGCTCCGGCCGCCCTTGCCGCCCTGCCCCCAGGCAATGCGGTCAGCGATCCCACCGCCCTGCTCCGCAACGCCCTGCCGATCCCACCAGGGGATCTCCAGGATCTGCAGCACCGGCTGGAGGCCACCAGCGACGAACTGCGGGCCAAGCGCTGGAGTGCCCTGTCCAACGCAGTGCGCCGCAGTCAGTCTCTGCTGAGCAGCCGTCGCACCGCCCTGATCAACGGCTTTGCTGCTGCCGACCAGCCCGAGGCGGAGACCTTGCTGGGCCAACTCGAAACCCAGCTTCAGGATCTCTTCGCCGCAAGCGAGGCCCAGAACCGCGACGCCTTCCTCGACGCGCGCCGGGCCGCCCTTGGCAGCATCGGCACGGCGGAGGCGCTCCTGGTCGGGCCGTTCCCCTTCGAAATCCCAGCTGAATTCGCGGCCCTGCCACGGCTCCTGGGTCGGGCAACCGTTCAGATCACCACGACCAAAGGCGCCATCACCGCCGTGGTCGACGGCTACAACGCACCGATCACCGCCGGAGCCTTCGTGGATCTGGTCCAGCGGGGCTTCTATGACGGCCTGCCATTCAGCCGAGCCGAAGACTTCTACGTGCTCCAGACCGGCGATCCCGCCGGCCCGGACGATGGCTTCATCGATCCAACCAGTCAAAAACAACGCCGGGTTCCCCTCGAAATCCGGGTGCCTGGCAGGAATCAGCCCTTCTACAACCAGACCTTTGAGGATCTGGGCCTGTTCAAGGCCACCCCGGTCCTTCCCTTCGCCACCAAGGGGACCCTCGGCTGGGCCCACTCCGACGAGGCCCTCGATGATGGCTCGTCCCAGTTTTTCCTGTTCCTCTTCGAGGCGGAACTCACCCCGGCTGGGCTCAACTTGATCGACGGGCGCTACGCCGCCTTCGGATACGTGGTCGATGGATTCGATGTCCTGCAGGAGCTCAGCGCCGATGACGGCATCGTCAACGCCACCGTTCTGGAAGGGGCCGAAAACCTGCGGCCCCATGGCTGAGTCGAAGCCTGGCTTCGATGGCTGAGCGCGCGGACCTCAGCCTGGCCGAGCTTGGCGAATGGGGCCTGCTGGAGCGGATTGCCCATTTCGCCCCACCCGGGCAGCTCGACGATGACGCGGCCCTGCTGGCCGAACGCGGCGGAGCGGTGCTGGTGATCAACACCGATGTGCTGGTGGAGGGCGTTCACTTCAGTGAAGCGACGATGGGGCCGGCCGATCTTGGTTGGCGGGCGGCCGCTGCCAACCTTTCCGATCTGGCGGCGATGGGATGCCGCGAGGTGATCGGCCTGACCGTGGGCCTGGTGGCCCCTCCTGCCACCCGCTGGGCCTGGGTGGAGAGTGTCTACAGAGGACTCAGCCAAGCCTTGGCCTGCCATGGCGGCCACCTGCTGGGGGGCGATTGCAGCAGTGGCCAGCAGCGCCTGCTGGCGATCACGGCCCTGGGCAGGCTTGGCCGCGAGGGAGCGATCCGGCGTTGCGATGGCCGGCCCGGTGACCGGCTGATCAGCACGGGGCCCCATGGCCTGAGTCGACTCGGCCTGGCCCTGCTGCGCCAGGAGCCCCTCCCGGGCGCCATCAGCCCGAAAATGCGCGCGCGGGCCCTCCAGGCCCACCGCCGTCCGGTGCCCCGCCTCGATGCCGTGGCGGCTCTTGCCGAGTCACGACCGGCCGGATTGGACTGGAGGGTGGGAGGCACGGACAGCAGCGATGGCCTGGCCGCTGCCGTGGCCGTGATCGCACGCGGGAGCCACTGCTGCGCCCTGCTGGATCGCCAGGCACTGCCCCTGGCCGAGGCCATGGTTGGCCTTGCTGAAGCTGAAGCCTGGTGCCTGGCTGGAGGTGAAGATTTCGAGCTGGTGCTGGCCCTCGATCCAGCCTGGGCCGCTGCGTTGCTGCGGGTACTGCCAGGGTCTACAGAGATCGGCCGGCTGGCAGAGTTCAGCTCCCTCACGGACGCCCCGGTTCACTGGTTGAGCGGCGAACCCCTGGAACCGGAATCACAGGGGTTCAGCCACTTCAAGTAGTCGAAAAATGCCGCAATCAAGAGTTGAAATCAACGGATGATGTTCGGCTGTTACAGCCTGGCGAACCTCACTGCCACTGGCGTGCCACCACTTCGGCGAGATCAACAACCCGCTGGCTATAACCCCACTCATTGTCATACCAGGAGATAACTTTGACCATGTTATCGCCCATCACCAGGGTGAGGTCGGCATCCACAATCGCCGATTCGTCGGTGCCGGCGTGATCGGAGGAGACCAAGGGAAGATCACAGAACTTGATGATGCCCTTCATGCCATTCAATGAAGCCTGCTTCAACACTTCGTTGACCTCCTCCTTGCTGGTGCCACGGCTGACTTCAACCACCAGATCAACCACGGACACATTGGGGGTCGGCACCCGCATGGCGATCCCGTTGAGCTTGCCCTCCATGGGCGGATAGACAAGGGCCACAGCCTTGGCGGCACCGGTGGAGGTAGGAACAATGTTGACGGCCGCAGCGCGGGCGCGGCGCAGGTCGCGGTGGCTGGCATCAAGAATGCGCTGGTCGCCCGTGTAGCTGTGTGTGGTGGTCATCGTGCCCTTGACGATGCCGAAAGTCTGATCCAGCACCTTGACGACGGGCGCCATGCAGTTGGTGGTGCAACTGGCATTGCTGATGATGTCGAAGGCCCCATGGGTGTATTGATCTTCGTTGACACCCACCACGTAGGTGCCGATCCCGGGGCCCTTGCCAGGAGCTGTGATCAGGACTTTCTTGGCACCGGCCTGGAGATGCTTGCCGGCTCCTTCCTTGTCAATAAAGACGCCGGTGGCCTCGATCACAAGATCAACTCCCCATTCTTTCCAAGGGAGATTGAGCGGGTTGCGATCCGAAAAACATTTGATCGTGTGTCCATTAACGATCAGGGAATCATCTGAATAGCTGACCTCAGCGTTGCGAATCTTGCCGAGCATGGAGTCGTACTCGAGCAGATGGGCATTGGTATGGGGATCAGAGGTGTCATTCAGCCCCACGATCTCAATTCCCGTCGCTTCGCCGCGGCTCAGCCAACAGCGCGTGAAGTTGCGACCGATCCGGCCAAATCCATTGATCGCAACTCGCAGGGTCATAGCAGCAACGGGAAATCCGCGTCAGAATAGGATTTGCAACCGATCATACAGAATTGCCCACTGGCAACCTCCCAGGCGGCTGGTCGCCAACGCAGCTCTGCTGATCGGGGGGGAAACCAGTGGCAGATCGGTGGCTCGCCTGCCTGCCCAGCTGGGCAGCGGGGGAATCACCGATTAAGTTTCAGGCCGCCATGGTGACGCCCTTGGGACTGCTGCTTGATCCCCAACAGCCTCTGCACTTCATCGGGGTCGGTGGTATCGGCATGTCCGCCCTGGCTCTGATTCTTGCGGACCGAGGCTTCCAGATCAGTGGCTCTGACAGCCGGGACAGCGACACTGTGCGGGATCTGCGTCACCGAGGAGTGCGGGTTCATCGGGACCAGAGCGCCGCCACGATCGAAGCCCTCTGTGCGGGTCCGGGCCGGGCACCGCTGGTGGTGGTGAGCAGCGCGGTGCCCAGCAGCAACCCCGAGCTCGAAGCGGCCCAGATGGCCGGACTGCCGGTCTTCCACCGCTCCGATGTTCTGGCTGCGCTGATCAACAGCCAGCCCTCGATCGCCGTGGCCGGCAGCCACGGCAAAACCACCACCAGCACCCTGGTCGCCACCCTGCTGGCCGCCTCCGGCAATGACCCGACTGCCGTGATCGGCGGCATCGTGCCGGCATTTCGCAGCAACGCCCGGGTCGGCCAGGGGCGACTGCTGGTGGCCGAAGCGGATGAATCCGATGGTTCCCTGGTGAAGTTCCGGCCCAGCCTGGGGCTGATCACCAACCTGGAACTCGACCACACGGACCATTATCCGAACCTCGAAGCCCTGATCCAGACGCTCCGCAGCTTTGCAGCCGGCTGCGGGGAGGTTCTGGCCAACCGGGATGATCCCGTGCTGCGAACCCATTTTCAGCCCAACGCCTGGTGGTCAATTGAAACAATCGAGGGCGCTGACTTCGCCGCCATTGCGGTGGATGAACAGGGGGATGGCACCGTGGCCGACTTCTACGAGACGGGTGTCTGCATAGGGCGCTTCTGCCTGCCCGTCCCCGGCCGTCACAACCTCAGCAATGCCACCGCGGCCCTGGCCGCCTGCCGGCTGCAGGGGGTTCCCTTCGCGGCATTGACCGCCCCGATCCAGTCCCTGCAGGCCCCCTGCCGCCGCTTCGACTTCCGGGGCAGTGTCGAAGGGCGGCTGATCGTCGACGATTACGCCCACCATCCCAGCGAGGTGGATGCCACCCTGCGGATGGCACGGCTGATGGTGGAGAGCGGCCGCAGCCCACTGCCCATCCCCCCACGCCGGGTGGTGGCGGTATTCCAGCCCCATCGCTACAGCCGCACGGCCGAATTCCTCCAGCCGTTCGCCACCGCCCTCGCCCAGGCCGACCTGGTGCTGCTGGCACCCCTCTACAGCGCCGGGGAAGCGCCGATCCCGGGAATCTCCACAGAACGCCTTGCCGCCCAGACCCGGCAGGTTCGCCCCGATCTGACGGTGCATGTAGCGGCCGACCTGAATCAACTGGCCCGGCAAGTCTGCGACCACTGTGGGACAGGCGATCTGGTGCTGGTCATGGGCGCCGGCGATGTCAACGGCCTCTTTGACAGGCTCCAGGCCAGCCTGATCGCATGAACACTCACACCGCTGACGGGTTGCACCGGCAGGTGCGGCTCGATGCCTACACCACCTGGAAAGTGGGGGGAGTGGCCGAATGGTTCGCCGAGCCGGCCCAGACCTCTGAACTGATCGGCCTGGCTGGCTGGTCAAGCCAGCAGGGCCTGCCCCTGCACATCATCGGAGCAGGCTCGAACCTGCTGATCAGCGACGCGGGCCTGGAGGGACTGGTCCTCTGCAACCGCCGCCTGCAGGGCTGTTGCCTGGATGCCGCCAGCGGCTCGGTGGAAGCTCAGGCCGGCGAACCGCTGCCGAGCCTGGCCAGGCGGGTGGCGCGTGCCGGTCTCAGCGGTCTGGAATGGGCCGTCGGCATTCCGGGCACCGCAGGGGGCGCCGCCGTCATGAACGCGGGCGCCCAAGGGGGCTGCACGGCGGAGTGGCTCGAATCCGTCACCGTGCTCGAACCCGGCGGCTCCAGCGAGCCCTTCGTCCTCCAGGCAGCCGAGCTCGACTTTGCCTATCGGCACAGCCGGTTGCAGGAGGAGTCACTGCTGGTCCTGACCGTCCGCTTTCGGCTCAGCGCTGGCCACGATCCAGCCGAGATCAGCCGGCGCACCACGGCCAACCTGCAAAGCCGCACCTCCAGCCAGCCCTACCACCAACCCAGCGGTGGCAGCGTCTTTCGCAACCCTGAACCGCTCAAGGCCGGGCAATTGATCGAGGCCCTTGGCCTCAAGGGCCTCGCCGTGGGCGGAGCGATGGTATCTCCAGTGCATGCCAATTTCATCGTCAACACAGGCGCCGCCCGCGCCGAGCAGATCGATGCGTTGATTCAGCAGGTCCAGCAGCGGGTTCACGACGCCCACCGGATCGATCTGCACACGGAAATCAAACGGCTCGGCCCCTTCGCCACGCGGTCCCTGGCGTCCACCTGACCAGGCCCTAGCCTGACCCCACACGCATTTCAGGCATGGCCGGCTTCGGACTACCCAACTTCGGTCAGTTGACCGAAGCCTTCCGCAAGGCCCAGCAGATCCAGCAAGACGCCCAGAAGCTCCAGGACGAGCTTGATGCGATGGAAGTGGAAGGCAGCAGTGCCGACGGACGCGCCAGCGTCTGGCTCTCCGGCAACCAGCAACCGATCCGGGTGCGATTCGCGCCGGAGCTTGTGGCCGATGGGGCGGAAGCCACCGAAGCAGCGGCCTTCGAAGCCCTCAAGGCGGCCTATGACAGCTCGACAGCCACCATGAAGGAACGCATGGAGGAACTCACCGGCGGCCTGAACCTGCCGGGCCTGGGGGGCTGAGGCCGAGGGCTGCGTCCTGGTCCTGGCCTTGCTGGCGTCGGCTTCGCCGGGAAGGCTGCCTCAGCCGGGGCTCGATCCTGAGCGGAGGGGACTCCAGCCCCGAGCCGCTGCTCCGCAAGCGCCGCTCCGGCGCTGTCACCCCAGCTGCGAGCAACTCCTGCAGACAGTGCTGATAGGTGGGATAGCGATCCCAGTCGGTGCCGACCGCACAGCCGGGATCTCCCTGGTGCAGACAGTTGGTGTAACGGCAGGGCTGCTGGGCCAGCCGCCGGACCACTTCCGGAAACAGCGCCGCCAACCGGATCGGATCGGCAGGGATCTCCGGCCGGTTGAATCCAGGCGTATCGGCCAGCAGGGCCCCGGCTGCCAGGGGAAACAGCTCCACATGTCGCGTGGTGTGTCGACCGCGGCGCAGCTTGCCGGAAACCCTCCCCACCCTCAGGGCCAGATCTGGAGCCAGGGCGTTGAGCAGGCTGCTCTTGCCCACCCCCGATGGACCGCAGAGCACGGCAAGGCCAGGGTCAGAGAGCCGCCTCCGAATCTCCGTCAGACCTTCACCCGTGGTGAGGCTGAGCGCCAGGGGCTCATAGCCCCAGGCCTCCAACCGGCTCAGCCAGCCCTGCACAGTCTCGCCTGGCACCAGGTCGGCCTTGGAAAGCACCAGCTCAACAGCCTGGCCCGTGGCCTCAGCGGTGAGCAGGAAGCGGGTGAGCTGCAGGGGGTCAAGGGCGGGCTCGGCCAGGGCCGCCACCACCACGACCCGGTTGCAGTTGGCCACGGCCGGCCGACCCAGCAAGCTGCAGCGAGGCTCCACAGCCACGATGGCGCCACGCTGGGCGGCCCAGTCAAGGCCATCCAGCACGACGCGATCACCCACGCACACCTGTTGGCCGGTCTTGCCGAGGCGGCTGCGACGAACGCAGAGCAGACGCTCAAGGCCGCCAGGGCCGGGCCGGTCGAGCTGAACCTGACAGAAGTTGGCCTGCAGCGCCACCACCAGACCAGTCACTGGCGGCTCGCTGGCCACGCCTAGGCGCCGCCACGGCGGATCATCAGCCGCACGCCGGCCGGATCGGCAACGCTGCCGGGCGTCACGATCGGCAGCGGTTGGCTTTCAACCCAGTGGCCCTCGGACCGCAGGCCCTCGGCCACCAGTCGCTCCGGTTCCCCACCATCGAGATCGACCTGCAACCAGTCCCCCAGGGCGACGGTTTCGAGTCTGAGGCGGGTGCGAATGAAATTGACGGGACAGGGGGTTCCGCGCAGATCGAGCCGCGCCGGAGGGGGGGGATCCTGATGGGGCTCGGGCCTCTCCACCGCCATGGCGCGCGCTCGCAGAAGGTCTTAACCGAACAACCCACCGAACAAGCCGCTCTTGTGGGGGTGTCCCTTTTCGGAATGGTGACCGGCCAGTTGCTCAAGCAGGTCCCGTTCATGGCTGCTCACCTTGGTGGGCAGCTGCACCCTCACCGTAAGCAAATGGTTGCCCCGGGCCACCGGATTGCCGAGTTTCGGCACCCCTTTGGACGTCAGAGTAAGGACGGCACCGGGCTGGGTGCCAGCCGGGATGTCGATGGATTCCGGTCCATCGACGGTGTCGACCTCGATCTTGTCTCCCAGGATCGCCTGGAGGTAGTTCACCGTTGCATCGGAATGGATGTGGATGCCGTCGCGGCGCAGCTTCTCGTGGGCCTGGACAAACAGATACACGTAAAGATCACCGGCCGGTCCCCCGCGCTGGCCAGCATTGCCCTCGCCGCTGACGCGCAGCCGGGTGCCGGAATCCACCCCGGCCGGGATGGTGATGCGCAGCTTCTTGCGGACCTGCTGCACCCCCTGGCCACCGCAATCGCCACAGGGATCGGCGATCACCTGCCCGCTGCCTTCGCAGGTGGGGCAGGGGGCCACCTGGGTGAAGCTGCCGAACGGCGTCCGGGTGGCACGACGCACCTGGCCTGCCCCGGCGCAGGTGCCGCAGGTGGTGGGGCCGCTGCCGGACTTGGCGCCGGATCCCTGACAGGTGGAGCAGGTTTCCAGGTGGCGGATCTGCACATCGCGCTCCTGGCCAAACACCCCTTCGTTGAAGGTGATGTTCAGATCCAGTCTGAGGTCATCGCCCTGGCGCGGGCCCCGGCGCCTTGGTGGCCCGCCGGCTGCCGCACCGCCGAAGCCGCTGAAGAAGGTTTCGAACAGATCGGCGAAACCACCCACATCGCCCATGTCAGAGGCACCGCCGCCGGAGACGCCAGCCTCACCAAACTGGTCATAGCGGGCGCGGGTCTGGGGATCGCTGAGGATCTCGTAAGCGCGTCCGATCTCCTTGAAACGCTCCTCAGCCGCCGGGTCCTTGTTGACATCGGGGTGGTACTGGCGAGCAAGGCGCCGATAGGAACGCTTGAGGGTGTCGGCATCGGCGTCCCGACCCACACCCAGCAGCTCGTAGTAATCAGCCATCAGAGCGCGTCCCCACCGGTGCTCTGGACATCCTGAGCGGCCTGGGTAACAGGCGTGGTGGCTGGCCCCGGACCCATCGACACCTTCACAAGGGCATGGCGGAGGACGCGGCCGTCCAGTTGATAGCCCCGTTGAAGCTCCTCGACCACCACATCTTCGGCGTACAGATCACTGGGTTCGCGCAGCACCGCCTCATGGAGCTTGGGATCGAACGGTTCCCCTTCAACGCGCATCGGTGCCACCCCAAGCTGCTTGAACACTTTGACCAGTTGCTCGTAGAGGGCCTGGTAACTGCGATGCAACGCCTGGGCTTCCTCGCTCTGGGGGTCGAGCTGCTGCCGGGCCCGTTCAAAGTTATCGACCACCGGCAGAATTTCACTGAGCGTGGAGCAGGTGATCTGCAGGCGCAGGTCGTCCTGATCCCGGCTCTGACGCTTGCGAAAGTTGTCGAAATCGGCCGCGATCCGCATGTATTGGCTGCGGACGGTGTCGTGCTCGGCCCGGAGGCCGGCCAGCTCAACCTCCAGCTGCCGCACCCGCTCGGCTGGATCGCTGGCCGATTCCTGCTCCAGGCCATCAGCAGCCCCTGCGCCGGGATCGCTGTTCGGAGCGACTTCCCCAGCTGGAGCCTGGGGTTCAAGGGGCTGGGGGGTGCCATCCTGGAAATCGTCCACAGGGGTGAACGGTTCCTGTTGAACGGGTGAGGCTTCTCCACTCATGCTGATTTGACCGCCGATCGCTCCTAGACATGTTGGACGTCGGAGCGCACCTCCCACAAGCGGCGGAAGCCCGCACCTTCAAACACCACCCTTGCCCATGACGCGTTCCGTCTCCCGGCCCGTGCCGGAATTCCCCAAATCCGACCAGCAGCGGATCGAGCGGGAGCTGCTGCTGGGGGAGCGGATGCTGCGGTCCAGCGAGCTGCAACAGGCGGATCCGCAGGCTCTGGGGGCCTGCCCATCGATTGATGCGGCCGGCTGGCAGGCCCTCGGCTGTCTGCCCCTCCGCCAGATCGGTGATCGCCTCGTAGTGGCGGTTCCAGCCGACTGGGGGGACGACCAACGCCAGGCCCTCGCCGCCGCCGTGGCCCGCGGCGGCCTGCAGACCGACCTGCGCCTGGGCCTGAAGCAGGAGATCGAGGCGGTCCTGGCTGCCCGGTTGCTGGCGGGGCCACCGGCCGGTTCCGCTGACCCGGCAGCCTGGACTGTCTCTGTCGTGCCTCAGGTTCCGGCAGGGGGTCTGCCTCCACCCCCGACCAGGATCTCGCTGCTGGAGGATCTGAGCCTTGACGACCAACTGGCCGAAGCGCCGCCTGAACAGGACGGCGCCCTCAGCCTGGAGTCGAGCCTCATCGCCTCCAGCGCATCTCCGGTGGTGAGCCTGGTGAACAGGATCCTGATTCAGGCCCTCGAAACCGACTCCAGCGACATCCATGTGGAGCCCCAGGAAGACGGGCTCCAGATCCGCTTGCGCCAGGACGGCGTCCTGCATCCCATGGAGCAGCTGCCGAAGTCCCTGATCCCCGCGATCACATCCCGGCTGAAGATCATGGCCGATCTGGACATCGCCGAGCGGCGCATGCCCCAGGACGGCCGCATCCGCCGCATGTTCAAAGGGCGCTCCATCGAACTGCGGGTCAGCACGCTGCCGGGCCGCTGGGGCGAGAAGGTGGTGATGCGGCTGCTCGACAGCAGCTCCACCCAGCTCAGCCTGGGATCTCTGATCACCGATGGCGCCGCCCTGACCAGCGTGCGTGCCCTGGGCTCCAAACCGTTCGGGATGGTGCTGGTGACCGGGCCCACCGGCTCCGGCAAGTCCACCACCCTCTACGCCCTCCTCTCCGAGCGCAACGACCCCGGCATCAACATTTCGACGGTGGAAGACCCGATCGAGTATTCGCTGAAAGGAATCACCCAGACCCAGGTGAACCGGGACAAGGGCTACAACTTCAGCACCGCCCTGAGGGCGTTCATGCGTCAGGACCCCGACGTGCTGCTGGTGGGCGAGACCCGTGATGGGGAAACAGCCAAGACGGCAATCGAGGCCGCCCTGACCGGCCACCTGGTGCTGACCACCCTGCATTGCAACGACGCTCCAAGCGCGATCGCCCGCCTCCAGGAGATGGGGGTAGAGCCCTTCATGGTCAGCGCCTCCCTGCTGGGGATCGTCTCGCAACGCCTGCTGCGGCGGCTGTGCACGCAATGCCGGATCAGTTATCACCCCAGCGAAGAGGAGCTGGGGCACTTCGGATTGCTGGCCAGTCAGGAGGAGCTGATCAGCTTCTATCGGGCCAATCATTCCCATGACGAAAGTGATCCAGTCTGCCCGACTTGCCAAGGGCGGGGCTACAAGGGAAGAATCGGCGTCTATGAGGTCTTGCGTGTCAACGACACGCTGGCCACAGCGATTTCCCAGGGAGCAAGCACCGATGTGATCCGCAAGATCTCCCTGGATGCCGGCATGAAAACCCTGCTAGGCTACGGATTGGATTTGGTAAGAGAGGGATACACAACTCTTGAGGAAGTGGAGCGCATGCTTCTCACCGACACCGAGCTGGAATCGGAGCGCCGCATCCGTGCGCTCACCACGCTCACCTGCCAGGGATGTGGGGCCGGCCTCAAGAGTGAGTGGCTGGAGTGTCCTTACTGCCTCACCCCGCGGGCATGATTCCAGCACCCCCCGGGCGCCAGCCTTGACCCAGTTCATTCTTCGCTGAAACACGATGGCGGTCCAGATTGAGGAGCTGATGGAGCAGCTGGTGCGGGACAAGGGCAGTGACCTGCACCTCAGCGCTGGCCAGCCCCCCTTCGGCAGGTTCAACGGAGAGCTCAAGCCGATGCATGAGCAGAGCCTGACGGAAGAATCCTGCAACCGAATGATCTTCTCGATCCTCAACAACAGCCAACGCAAGCAACTGGAACAGACCTGGGAACTGGATTGCTCCTATGGCTTGCGGGATCTGGCCAGATTTCGTGTGAACGTCTATAGTCAGAAAGGCACCTATGCCGCTTGCCTGCGGGCATTGAGCAGCACTATTCCAAGCCCGGAAGAACTCAGCCTTCCAGCCGTTGTTATCGACATCACCAACCGACCTTCCGGCCTGGTGCTGATCACAGGCCCAACAGGATCCGGCAAGAGCACCACCCTCGCCTCGATGCTTAATCATATCAACCAAACCACTGCCAAGCACATCATCACAATCGAAGATCCGATTGAGTTCACCTACAAGAGCGATCGGAGTCTGATCCACCAAAGACAACTCAACGAGGACACTAAAAGCTTCGGTAATGCACTCAGGGCAGCCCTTCGGGAGGATCCTGACGTGATCCTCGTTGGCGAATTACGTGATCTAGAAACAATTCAACTGGCGATCACCGCCGCTGAAACCGGCCACCTCGTCTTCGCCACCCTGCACACCAGTTCGGCTTCGCAAACCGTCGATCGCATGGTGGATGTGTTCCCGGGCTCGCAACAGACCCAGGTGCGGGTTCAGCTCAGTGGCAGCCTGGCGGCCATCTTCGCCCAGACACTCTGCAAACGCAGCCAATCCGGGTACCACGCTTTCGGCCGGGTAATGGCCCAGGAAATCATGGTCAACACCCCGGCCCTGGCCAACCTGGTGCGGGAGGGGAAAACAGCCCAGATCTATTCCCAGATCCAAACCGGCGGCCAGCTGGGGATGCAGACCATGGAAAAAGCCCTCGCCAACCTGGTCGCCAACGGCGAGATCGAGCTGGAGGAAGCCCGCTCTCGTTCAGCCAAGCCGGAAGAGCTGAATCGCCTGCTCGTCAGCGGCACCTGATCCCGCCCAGCCATGGCTTCCTTTCTCGCCACCTTCACCACCCCCCGCGGGGAGACCAGGCAGCTGCAGCTCACCGCGGTGGATCTGGGGAGTGCCAAGCGGGATCTGCGCCGCCGGGGCATCGTACCCACCTCGCTGATTCCAGCCAAAGCGGCAGCCCTGCCCTCCTTCAACGTCACCTACACCGACAAGCAGGGCCGCACCAGACAGGAGCAAATCAGCGCCCCAGATCTGGCCTCGGCCAAGCGGGACCTTCGCAGGCGCGGCATCGTACCCACTTCGATCCTTCCTTCCGCCGCAATCCGCTCCAGCCAGCCCAGCCAGGCGAAGGGCGGCAACCTGCTCAACCGCGACCTCAGCGCCTTCTTCGAAGCCAGGCCCACCATCCGGGACAAGGCGCTGTTCGCCAACAAACTCTCGGCACTGGTTGATTCGGGCGTGCCGATCGTGCGCAGCCTGACCCTGGTGGCTGCCCAGCAGAAGAAACCGATGTTCCGCCGCGCCCTTGAAGCCATCGGCCGGGACATCAGCGAAGGCGACAGCCTCGGCAAAGCGACGCGCAAATGGCCAAAGGTGTTCGATCGGCTCAGCGTGGCGATGATCGAAGCCGGCGAACTCGGCGGCGTTCTGGATGAAACCCTCCAGCGGCTGGCCATGCTGCTTGAGCAGAACGCCAGGCTGCAGAACCAGGTGAAAGGGGCGTTGGGCTACCCGGTCACCGTTCTGGTCATCGCCGTTCTGGTCTTTCTGGGGATGACGATCTTCCTGATTCCCACCTTCGCCACCATCTTCGAGCAGCTCGGCGCCGAACTCCCCCCCTTCACCCAGCTGATGGTGAACATCAGTGCCCTGTTGCGCTCGCCCTTTTCGATCTACCTGGTCGGTGTTCTGGTGATTGCTGCCTGGTTGTTCAGGGGCTTCTACAAAACTCCAGTGGGTCGCCGCAAGGTGGATGGAGTCATGCTCAAGCTTCCCCTGTTCGGTGATCTGATCCAGAAAACAGCCACAGCTCAGTTCTGCCGCACCTTCAGCTCGCTCAGCAGGGCCGGTGTGCCGATCCTGATGGCGCTCGAGATCGTCAGGGAAACGGCCAACAATGCTGTGATCGCCGATGCCATCGAGGGCTCACGCTCCGAACTCCAGAATGGAGTTCCCCTGAGTGTGGCGCTCTCCCGTAAACGGGTGTTTCCGGAAATGGCCCTGAGCATGCTGGAGGTCGGCGAGGAAACCGGTGAAATGGACAAGATGCTCTCCAAGGTGGCCGACTTCTACGAAGATGAGGTAACGGCAGCAGTGAAGGCCCTCACCTCCTTGCTGGAGCCGGTGATGATCGTGCTCGTTGGAATCATCGTGGCCGCAATCCTGCTGGCCATGTATCTACCGATGTTCTCGATATACGACAAGATCAGATGAGTCCATTCGCCGTCGCAATCGCTGATCCCGCCAGCCAGCCGGAACTCCAGCAATGCTGGAAATTGAAGCCCCCGGTCACCCCGTCCACATCAAGCAGTTCGCCGGCAAAAAACAAACCCTTTCGCAGGCGGCTCTCCATCGTGGCGAGGTTGACCTCCCCCAGGGCCACACCGCCTGCCGTCACGAACTCCTCGCCGAAGGGGCCGCGGCCACTGACCGCATAAACGCTGGCATTCAGGGCCGTCACCAGGCGCTGCTGCTCCTGGCGGCTCAGGTCAGCCCAACGCTTCGCCGCATCAACCCGGTGAGCCGCCAGGAGATGAAGCCACAGGCGCCGGCTCAGCTCCGGCCAGGGTCGCCAGTTGGCGAGCTGGCGCCTGGCCTGCTCCCGCCGCGCCAGAGCAAAGGCCTCCTCCAGCTCCGCACCAGACCAGCCACCGCTCCAGTCGATCCGCAACCCAGCCCGGTAGCCACACTCCTTGAGGGCACGCGCGGCAAATGCCGTCAGCCGCAGGGTGGCCGGACCACTCAGGCCCCAGTGGGTGATCAGGGCTGGACCCCGTTGACGAAAGCGCTGATCTGGCAGCATCAGCTCCAGCTCGACCGGATCCATCACCACTCCGCTGAGCGGCCCGAGGGGGTTGGCCTCCAGGGCCAAGGTGAACAGGGAGGGCACTGGGGCCACCAGGCTGTGACCAAGCTGGATCGCCAGCTGACGGCCACTGGGATGGCCGCCGGTGGCCAGCAGCAGATGGGAGCAGCTCAACCGCTGCTGGCCCTGGCCTGCCCAATCGCCGCTGAGCCGCAGATGCAGCCCAAACCCCCCCTGGGGCAACAGCTCAACCGCCCGGAGCGCCGCCCCCCGCCAGAGGCTGACCCCGGCAGCCGCCGCCGCGCCCTCCAGCAGCTGGGCAACGGAGCTGGAGCGATTGCTGCGGGGAAACAGACGCCCATCCGCCTCCTCGACCAGCTCCAGGCCGCGCTCGGCGAACCAGGCCACCGTGTCGCCGGTGGCAAAGCGGCTGAACGGCCCCCGCAGCGCCTTTCCCCCCCGCGGGTAATGCCCCACCAGGGCCCTTGGATCCCAGCAGGCATGGGTGACATTGCAGCGGCCACCGCCACTGAGCAGCACCTTGCCGAGCGGTTGCGGAGTGGCCTCCAGCAGCAACACGCCAGCCACCCCCTGCTCCGCAGCCGTGATGGCGGCCATGTAACCGGCTGGCCCGCCGCCAGCCACCACCAGGAACCGGTCGAAGGGCAGCATGGGGGGATGGGAGAGGGGCACGGAGAACCGGCGGCCATACCGGCTGCCTATCGCTTCAGTGTGGCGCCGATGATGGACTGCACCGATCGGCACTTCCGGGTGCTGATGCGGCAGATCACACGCCACAGCCTGCTTTACACCGAAATGGTGGTGGCCCAGGCCCTGCACCATGGCCGCCGCGACACCCTGCTCGATTTCGACCCCTGCGAGAAGCCGCTGGCCCTGCAGGTGGGGGGCGACGATCCCGTCCTGCTCGCCGAAGCGGCACGGCTGGCGGCGGCCTGGGGCTACGACGAGGTGAACCTCAACGTGGGCTGCCCCAGTGAACGGGTGCAGAAGGGTCGGTTCGGAGCCTGCCTGATGGCAGAGCCCGCCCACCTGGCCCGTTGTGTGGAGGCCATGGCCAGCGGTCCTCTGCCGGTGACGGTGAAGCACAGGATCGGCATCGACGACCGCGATTCCTACCCCGAACTGCTCCACTTCGTGGACAGCCTGGCTGCCGCCGGCGCCGCCCGCTTCAGCGTCCATGCCCGCAAGGCCTGGCTCTCGGGGCTCGACCCGAAGCAGAACCGCACCGTCCCCCCGCTGCGCTACGACCTGGTTCACCGGCTCAAGCGGGAGCGGCCCGGGCTCCGCTTCGAGTTGAACGGCGGCCTGCTGGAGCTGGCCACCTGCCAGGCCCAGCTGGAGCATGTCGACGGGGTGATGGTGGGACGCGCCGCCTATGACCATCCCCTGCGCTGGGGGCTGGTGGACCGGGACCTCTTCGGCGTGGTCACCTCGCCAGCCCCATCGGCTTCGGCGGTGCTGCGGGGCCTGATCCCCTATGCCGACCGCTGGTGTGACGGCGGCGGCAGGCTCTGGCCGATCGCCCGCCACCTGGTGCATCTGGTCGAAGCGGTGCCGGGGGCACGCCAATGGCGGCGGCGGCTGGGGGAGGCCGCGGCAGCCAGGAACGCCGGCCCGGAGGTGCTGGATCAGGCGGCTGCGGCCCTGGAGCAGCAGGGCCTATGAGCAGGGATCGTCCTGCGGCGAGGCCGCCGGCCCGGTGCCCAGGCGCAGCCGGGCCAGGCGCAACTGTTCGCGCACCTGGGTGAAGCCGGTTCCCCCTTCACTGCAACGGGCCGCCACCACCTGGCGGGGCTCGATCGCTGCGTAGACATCGGCGGCAAAGGCCGGGTGGAGTTCCTGCCAACGGTCCAGCGGCAGATTCCGCAACAGCAGACCTTCAGCCAGGCAGGTTTTGACCAGCCCGCCCACCAGTTGGTAGGCCTCCCGGAACGGCACGCCGCGGGCGACCAGATAATCAGCCACATCGGTGGCATTGGAGAAGTCGGCCGCGACGGCCTGCTCCAGGCGCTCCGGCTGGAAGGTGATGCCCTCCTCGATCAAGATCGCCATCGCCTCAAGGCAATCCCCTGTGGTGCGCACCACATCGAAAAGGGCCTCCTTGTCTTCCTGAAAGTCCTTGTTGTAGGCCAGGGGCAGGCCCTTGATCATCGTGAGCAGCGCCTGAAGATGACCGAACACCCGACCGGTCTTGCCCCGCACCAGCTCCGGCACATCGGGGTTCTTCTTCTGGGGCATCAGGCTGCTGCCGGTGGCGCAACGGTCGGTGAGGCGCACGAAGCCGAACTCCTCGCTGGCCCAGAGGATCACCTCCTCGGCCAGGCGGCTGAGGTGGGCCAGGATCAGGCTGGCGGCGGCGCTGAACTCGACGGCGAAGTCCCTGTCGCTGACCGCATCGAGGCTGTTGGCGTAGATCGCCTCGAAACCCAGCTCGGCGGCGGTGGAGCGCCGATCGATCGCCACGGAGGTACCGGCCAGGGCGGCGGCACCCAGAGGGCAGATGTTCACCCGCCGGCGCACATCGGCGAGGCGCTGCCGATCACGCTCCGCCATCTCCACATAGGCCAGCAGGTGGTGGGCCAGGCAGAGGGGCTGGGCCCGCTGCAGGTGGGTGTAGCCGGGGATCAGCGTGTCGGCATGGGCTTCGGCCTGGCCCAGCAGGGCGAGCTGAAAACGTCGGAGCGCCCCGTCAAGAGCATCGATCTTCTGGCGGAGCCACAGCCGCAGGTCGGTGCCCACCTGATCGTTGCGGCTGCGGCCGGTATGGAGCTTCTTGCCCAGCGGGCCGAGCAACGCGATCAGGCGCCGCTCCACGGCGAAGTGAACGTCTTCGGCTTCGAGCCCGGGGGTGAACTGGCCAGCGGCCGCCTCGGCCCGCACCCTCTCCAATCCCTCGATCAGCTGCCCGGCCTCCGCCGTGGTGATCACGCCGCAGCGGCCCAGCATGCGGGCGTGGGCTATGGAGCCGTCCAGATCCTGGGGCAGCAATTCGATGTCAAATCCGATCGAAGCGTTGAAGCGCTCAATCGCCGGGTTCAGGCCCTGCTCGAAGCGATCACTCCAGCCGGCGCCGCCGCCGCCGGACACCCCTCCGGACGGTTGGGACATCTCTACAGCCATCACTACCGATCTCGGCCCAACCGCCCAGCTTGCCGCATCACCAGGGCAGGGAGGGCAAAGAGACCTCATCGTGCACTTTCAGCACCACCATCGAAGCGTCGTCGTCCAACGGGCGGCTGGACCCGACGAAACGATCCAGGCGGGCGAACAGCTGATCCAGGATCCCCTGGGCACTGAGGTCGGCCTGGCTGGCGGCCTGCAGGCTGCGGATCAAGCGAGCCTCGTCGAATCGTTCTGCGCCGAGACCGGGGGCCTCGCTGACCCCATCGGTGTAATAGAGCACCACATCGCCGGGGTCCAGCACCACCTGCTCGCAGCCGTACTCAGCTTCGAGCTGCAGACCGATCAGCAACCCGGGGGCATCCAGCCGCTCGACGCGATAGCCCTGGCGCCGGCAGAGCAGCGGCGGATTGTGGGCTGCATTGGCATAGCGCAGCACCCTGGTGAGGGGATCGAAATCGGAATAGAAGAGTGTGACGAAGCGGTGGGACTGGGACAGATCTTCCTGGGCCAGCTGGTTGAGGTCATGGAGGATGCGGTCGGGTGGCAGACGACTGAGCACCTCGGCGCGCAGCATGCCGCGCAGCAGGGTCATCAGCAAGCTGGCCGGCACACCCTTGCCCATCACATCACCCATGACCAGGGCCCAAGGTGAGGTTTCGCGATGACGGCCCAGCCGTTCCGGATGGGTGGGAATGAAATCGTAATAGTCGCCGCCCACCTCGAAGGCTGGCCGGCAACGGGCCGCCAGCTCCACCCCCTCGATCACCGGGCAGTGGTCGGGCAGGAGCTGGGCCTGGATCGCCGCACCGGTGCTGAGCTGACGGTCGAGCCGCTCGTGGCGGCGGCTGTCCTTCTGGAGAGAATCGTTCTCGATGGCAACACCGGTGAGATCCGCCACCAGCTGAAGATGGCGATGATGCACCTCGCTCCAGCTCATCCCGCCGTTGGAGCCGAACACATAAAGGCGCCCCCAGACATGGTTCCGTGCCATCACCGAGGTGGCGAAGACGGAGACATCCCCCAGCAGCATGGCCACCTCCTGATCCAGCCGTTCGACGTCGAGTGGCTGATCGGGCAGGGCGGCAAGCTGACGAACAAGCTCGGCGCAGCGCTCCCCCGGGGAGCCCGTCAGCTGCTCCTTCCAGAGCCGCCCATCGGCCTGGAACACCACCAGCAGGCTGCCATCGGCTCCCACCAGGCGGGAGCTCACCAGGGGCACCAATTCCAGAAAGCGGCTGAGGTTGGTGAAGCTGCGCAGGGTGAAGCCGAGCGAGGCCAGCAACTCCTGCGTGCGCCGCTGCTCACGGCTGAGGCTCTCCAGAAGCTGGCGCATCGAAACCGCCGCCGAGAGGGGCGGGTGGGGCCGCGGCGGCGAGGGCGGCACCCGTGGCTTCGGCGGGCGGCTCAACGGGGTGGACTACATAGGAACGAACGGTAGCAAGTCCGCTCCAATCCAAGCCTGCGGCGGAAGTTAGCGCGACAACAGCGCTTCAACGAACTCGTAGGCGTTGAAGGGACGCAGGTCGCGGATGGCTTCGCCGGCACCGATGAAGCGGATCGGCAATCCCGCCTCCGAGGCCACCGCCAGGGCCACGCCGCCGCGGGCGCTGCCGTCGAGCTTGGTGAGCACCACGCCGGTGAGGCCGGCGGCGCTGGCGAAGGCCATCGCTTGGCGCAGGCCGTTCTGGCCCTGGCTGGCGTCGAGCACCAGCAGGGATTCCACAGCCGCGTCCGGTGCGAGCTTGCCGATGATGCGGCGCACCTTGGCCAGCTCCTCCATGAGGTTGTGCTTGGTCTGAAGCCGGCCAGCCGTGTCGACCAGAACCAGCTCGATGCCCTTCGCTTTGGCGGCGCCGATCGCATCGAACACCACGGCGGCGGGATCGGCGTTGGCGCTGGGGTTGGCGATCACCGCCACCCCACTGCGCTCTGCCCAGACGGACACCTGCTGAACGGCGGCGGCGCGGAAGGTGTCGGCGGCGGCGATCAGGCAGCTGTAGCCGCTGCGCACGGCCAGGTTGGCCAGCTTACCGAGGGTGGTGGTCTTGCCGACCCCGTTCACCCCCACCAGCAGCCACACGTTGAGGCGATCCCGCTCAGGGGCCAGCAGCTTCTGGCCACTGGCTTGGATCGGTTGCTCCAGGAGGCTTCGCAACTGCTCCTTGAGGAAACGGAACCCCTCGACGGGGTCCACCACCTCCCGGTTGAGGCGTTGGCGCAGGGCCTCCAGCACCCGGTCTGTGGCGGCCACCCCCACATCGGCCCGCAGCAGCAGGCTTTCGAGCTCGTCGAGCACCTCTGGGGTGAGCGGATCATCGCCGAGGGTTTCGAGCAGCTGACTGACGAATCCCTGGCGGCTCTTCTCCAGGCCGCGGCGCAGGCGGCCCAGCCAGTCGATCTCTTCGAGCGACACCTGATCGGCCCGTCGGCCCTGGGCGGCCAGTACTTCGGCGGACCAGCTGAAGTCAGCGTCGAACGCGCCAAGGCTGGGCGCCGGTTCCTCCGTGTCGCGGGGGGTTGGTGGCGCCACGGAGAGATCCAGCAGCTCGGCCTGCCGCTGCGCCCGCCCCGCTGCGGCCTGCTCCAGCAAGGACAGCGCTGGCCGGGTTGGGTCTGCAGTGGGGTCTGGCGTCGGGTCTGAACGGGGCGCGAGCCTGGGTTCCGACTCGGCCTGCCGTTCAGCCTGTTGCTCGGCCTTCAGGCGGGCATAGGCCTGCCGGGCCCACTCCAGCGCCGCCTGGTCCACCCCATCGGCGGAAGAGGCCGGCTGGGCCATGGCGAGCGGTTCTGGGCTGGAGGGCACAACCTTCAGTGGTTCAGACAGCTCCAGCCCGGCCTCTGGAGCGGACGGCTGCCCCTCATCAGGGGCAGCCACGCCTTTGCCCTGGGGAACCTCCGCCGGGACGTCCCTGCGCTTGAACCAGTCGAACACCATGGTTTGCTCGGGCGATCAGCGGGCTGTGGTCAGCCGCCGCAGGATGCCGTTGATCATCCGCCGTCCCTGCTCGTCGCTGTAGCGGTTGGCCAGCTCCACGGCCTCATTGCAGGCCACGGCGGCAGGCGTTCCGAAGCGGTGCAGGTCCACCGCCGCCAGGCGCAGGATGTCCCGATCGATGCGGGGCAGACGGGTCAGTCGCCAACCCTCCATCACCCCATCAAGCTGCTGATCAAGCTGCTCGCGGTGCTCCAGCACAGCCCTCGTCCGGTCCACGGCACCGCGCCGAATCTCCTCCTGATCAGCCAGCATGAGAAGGCGGGGCAGTTCCAGGCCGGCGGAGAGCCGGTTGATCGCCTGCTCGGCAAGGGTCAGCCCGCTCTGGAGATGCTGCCGCACCCGAGGCAGCTGAGCTTCACCATCAATCAACTCACTGTCGAGCAATTGTTGCTGGGCCTGCTGAAGGTCGAGGGCGGAACTGTCGAGGGCCTCGCGCACGTGCTGGCCAAGGCTGGCGAGGGCCTGCTGCAGCAGGGCATCGAGCGGCAGATCGGAGGGGGGGAGGCGGTCATGGATCTGACCGAGCATCAGCAGGGCCAGTTCTCGGGAAACGGATCGACTCTGCATCAAACAAGAACAACGGTGGCTTGAGCGAACTCAGGCCTTGGTGGGGGGAGTGGAGGAAAAGACAGGGGCGCGCAGCTGGGCGATCAGGTTGGAGAAACTGCGGCTGGCCGTGCTTGAGCGCTCATCATCGGGGCTGACGATTCCGGCCGAAATGATCGTGCGGAAGGCATCCTCCACGGAGAGCTCCACATCCCGCACGCTGCTCTCCGGCACCACGGCATACCAACCTGTGGTTGGGTTGGGGGCTGTGGGAATGAAGACGCTCAGCATCGGCTCCTGGAAGCTGCTCTGGACAGCGGCACCGATCACACCCGTGACGAAACCAACGGCAAAAAGTCCCTGCCGCGGGTATTCAACCAGCACCACCCTGCGGAAGCGGGTGGAATTGTCGCGGAAAACGGTTTCAAGCAGTTGCTTGAGGGTTTTGTAGACCGATCCAGCCAGGGGAATCCGCTGCAGGGTGCCTTCACCGAAATCAAGCAACCAGCGGCCCACGATGTTGCGCGCCATCAAGCCGATCAAAAGGATCGCCAACAAGGGCACCAGAAGGCCAACCCCCAGGTTGATCAGATCCTGGAGCAGGGGGTTGAGCGTGTTGAACGGATTGAACTGTTTCGGAATTGTGGTGAGAAACGCCAACACGAAACGGCTCAACGTGGTGGCCAGCCAGATGGTGGTTGCCAGCGGAATGACAACCAGCAAGCCGGCAATCAGGTCATTCTTGAGATCCTGCTGCAGGCGTCCGCCCAGGGGTTGATCCGATCGTGGATTGGATTGAACCAACGGTGGGGCCGGGGTGACCGGCGATTCAAATGCTGTTCACAACTTAGCCAGCCATGGGGCTGGCAGGCGTGGGGAGCGTTCAGAGCACCGCGGCCAGAGCCACAAGGGTGAAGGCCACGGCCATCAGCACGGCGGTTGCCGTGCCGCTGTACAGCCGCTGATTGAGGGCGACGCCACTGGCTCTCTCCTCCTGTTTGAGCTGCTGCTCCATCTGCTGGAGCTGGCGGTCGATGAAGCCACGGGCAGCCTGGAGCTTCTGATCGGCGCTGGCCTGGGGCGGCACCTGACCAGCCTGCTCCGCCTGGCGGATCAACTGTTCGATCACCTGGGGATTCTTGCTCTGTTGTTTGGCCATCTCCAGCTGGCTGCGTTTCGCCGCCAGGGCCTGGTCGGTCTGGGCGGTCAGGGCCCCATCACCGGTGATCGAAAACGGCACCGCCACGGCCAGAGCCACCGCCAGCAGCCCCGCCAGCACCGTGACCAGCCAGCGCAGGGGGGTGCGCGGCTGATCGGGGTGGTCGAGGCGGGAGCCGAACAACACCAGTAACAGGCCGACCAGTGCCATCGGCGACTGGCTGATCAGCCTCTCCAGAACCAACTGAACAAACGCCTGCTCGCCCCAGCTGCCCAGGACGGCCACCGCCATCACCTGGAGGACAAGCAGCGCCACCAGGGTGAGGCCGAGCCAGCGCAACAGGTAGCCGAGGCGTCCAGAGGCGGGTGTGCTCACAGCAGAATGGCGTTGTCCGAGAACTTTACGGGTGAGCTCAGAAGCCCAACAGGCTCGGACCACGCCGGCACTGGCCCAGGAGTTGAAACACCGGGCCGTTGCCCTCGGCTTTGAACCCGTGGGTCTGGCGGCGGTGCCGGCCGGCGAACGGATCGATCTGCGCACCGCGGCGCTGCAGCGCTGGCTGGCCGCTGGCCACCAGGCCTCGATGGCCTGGATGGCCGATCCCAGGCGGCAGCGGATCGAGGCCCTGCTGCCAGGGGTGCGCAGCCTGCTGGCCGTGGGGCTCAACTACCACGTGGCCACGGAGCGGGCGCCCGGCAGCCTGGCCGTTGCCCGCTATGGCTGGGGCCGCGATTACCACCGGCTGATCGATGGCCGCCTGCGTCAACTGGGGCGCTGGCTGGAAACCCAGGCTCCGGGTGTCCGCTGGCGGGCCTGCGTCGACAGCGCGCCCCTGCTGGACAAGGCCTGGGCCGAGCAGGCCGGTCTGGGCTGGATCGGCAAGAACGGCAACCTGATTCACCGGCGGCGGGGCTCCTGGTTCCTGATCGGTCACCTGCTCACCAACCTGGCGTTACCGGCCGACAGTCCGGCCGAACCGCTCTGCGGCAGTTGCAGCCGCTGTCTCGACGCCTGCCCGACCGGCGCCATCCCCGAACCATTCGTGGTGGATGCCCGCCGCTGCATCGCCTTTCACACGATCGAGAACCGTGATCCCGTTCTGCCGGAAGCGATCAGCGCCGCCATGGGGCCATGGGTGGCCGGCTGCGACATCTGCCAGGACGTCTGCCCCTGGAACCACCAACCTCTGGCCAGCAGCACCGACCCCGACCTGCAACCACGGCCCTGGTTGCTGAACCTGAAGGCGGCCGAAGCCATCGGCTGGAGCGATTCGGACTGGGACCAGCGGCTGCGCGCCTCAACCCTGCGCCGGATCAAACCCTGGATGTGGCGGCGCAACCTCCTTGCCAGCAGTGGCGGAGCTGGCACCTAGGCTGAACTCTTCAATGAGTGGCCGGAATGGCACCGCGCTGGTTGAACACCCTGGCGGCGGCTCCCCTTGCTCTCGCCATGGTCACAGCAGCTTCCGCAGCATTAGCAGCAGCGGCTCCCGCGTTGGCGGTGGTGCCCTATGTGTTTCTGCCCCGCTCGCAGGAACTGGAATCGGCTGGCCTGGGCATTGCCCAGGCTGCCAGTCGGCTGTTGCGGCTCGGCCAGGCCGAGGATGCTGCCAGGCTGGCGAGCCTCACCGTGCAGTTGCTGCCCAACGATCCCCGCGGCTGGGTGTTGCTGGCGGAAGCCCAGCTGCGCAGCAACCAGGCCAAGCAGGCCGGCATTTCCCTGGCCCAGGCCAAGCAACTTGATCCCAGCAACCCGGGCATCTGGTTCGCCGAAGGATCCCTGGCCCTGCGGGACGGGCAACCGCAGAAGGCTGTCGGCTTGCTGGAGAAGGGGATCCAGCTGGATGGCAAGAACGCCGGCGCCCATTTCGATCTGGGCAACGCCCAGCTGTTGCTGAACAACCCCACCGGAGCGTTGACAGCCTTTAAACGGGCAACGGAGCTGCGCAAGGACTTCTGGGAAGCGATCAACAACCAGGGGCTGGTGCTCTACGAGCTCGGCCGCCGTGAGGAGGCGATCGAGCGCTGGCGGCGGTGCCTGCAGATCAATGCCAAGGCCGCGGAGCCCATGCTGGCCCTGGCCAGCGCCCTGCATGCCAGTCCGGCCGGTCGCCAGGAGGCCCAGCAATTGGCCAGTGCCGCTCTGGCGATCGAGCCCAACTATGTGCTGGATGCGTTTCAGAAAGAACAGCTCTGGGGCAGCCGCCTGCGCAGCAGCACCAAGATCCTGCTCAGCGAGCCGGGGTTGAAGGGCTCCGTCGATCGGGCCAACGCCAATGCCACCGGAACGGCCGATTCCGGCGACGAAGACGGCTAGCTCCCTGTTTCCACCCTCGGGTCCACCCAGACGGGATCTGTAGGCTGAGCCCCTTCCGCCCTGAGACCCCAGACCCGGATGGCTGAGGAGCGCGTTCTGCCGATATCCCTGCATCAGGAGATGCAGCGCTCCTACCTCGAGTACGCCATGAGCGTGATCGTGGGGCGGGCCCTTCCTGATGTGCGCGATGGGCTCAAACCGGTGCAGCGCCGCATCCTGTTCGCCATGCAGGAGCTGGGCCTCACCCCGGACAGGCCCTACCGGAAATGCGCCCGGGTGGTGGGCGATGTGCTCGGTAAATACCATCCCCACGGCGATCAGGCCGTTTACGACGCCCTGGTGCGCCTGGCCCAGACCTTCTCCAGCCGCCATCCCCTGCTCGACGGCCACGGCAACTTCGGCTCCGTCGATGACGACCCGCCGGCCGCGATGCGTTACACCGAAATCCGGCTGGCCCCGATCGCCAACGAAGGCCTGCTTGACGAAATCAGCAGCGACACCGTCGACTTCGCCCCCAACTTCGATGCCTCCCAGCAGGAGCCGACCGTGCTGCCTGCCCTGCTCCCCTTTCTGCTGTTGAACGGCTGCACAGGGATTGCGGTGGGCATGGCCACCAGCATTCCCCCCCACAACCTGGCCGAGGTGGTGGATGCCCTGATCGCCCTGATCCGCAAGCCCGACCTCAGCGACGACAAGCTGCTGGAGCTGGTGCCCGGCCCCGATTTCCCCACCGGCGGGGAAGTGCTCACCGGCAGCGGCGTGCGCGACACTTACCTGAACGGACGCGGCAGCATTCCGATGCGGGGCGTGGCCCACATCGAGGAGGTGCAGCCTGGCAAGGGCCGCCACCGACGGGGCGCCGTGGTGATCACGGAACTGCCCTACCAACTCAGCAAGGCGGGCTGGATCGAGAAGCTGGCCGAGCAGGTGAACGACGGCAAGATCGGCGGGATCGCCGACATCCGCGACGAAAGCGACCGCGATGGGATGCGGGTGGTGGTGGAAGTGCGCCGCGATGGCGAACCGGAGCAGGTGCTGGCCGAGCTGCAGCGCCGCACCGCCCTGCAGAGCAATTTCGGCGCGATCATGCTCGCCCTGGTGAACGGCCAGCCGCGGCAACTCAACCTGCGGCAGCTGCTGCAGCACTTCCTGGAGTACCGAGAACACACGCTGATCCGGCGCACCAGCCACGCCCTCAAGCGCACCGAAGACCGGCTCGAGGTGGTGGAAGGCCTGATCCGTGCCCTCGATTCCCTCCCTGAGGTGATCGAGCGGATTCAGGCCGCCAGCGATGCGGCCGCCGCCAGGGCCAGCCTGCAGGTCCACCTGGGGCTGAGCGAGCGCCAGGCCGAGGCGGTACTGGCCATGCCCCTGCGGCGCCTCACCAGCCTGGAGCAGGACGGCCTGCGCAAGGAGGCCGCCGAGCTGGCCGAGGAACGGGAGCGGCTGCGCCACCTGCTCGACAACCGCCAGTCGCTGCTCGACGCGATGGTGCTGGAGTTGCGCGGCCTCAAGAAGCGCTATGCCACTCCCCGCCGCACCCGGCTGGTCAGCGGCGGCGATGAACTGGTGGCCCAGCGAGCGGCAGCCAGCCGACCCACCACCGAACTGCAGCGACACCAGGCGCTCAGCGCCCTGCCGCCCGACGGACGGCTGTTGATCCAGACCGACGGCCAACTGCGGGTTGTGGGGGCCCAGATGCTGGGGCGCCTCCACCTCGACGAAGCTGCTCCGATCGGTGAGCACCCAGCCCCGGCACGGCTGATTCTGCCGATCAGCGCCAAGCCCGCCTTGCTGGCCTTCAGTTCCAGCGGCCGGGTGGCCTTGCTGCGCTGGGAGTTCGCCGCCCAGCAGACCGGTGGCCTCGAGAAATTCCTGCCCGACAGCCTTGCCGGTGACCCCGTGGTTCAGCTGCTGCCGCTGGAGCGGCAGCCCGAGATGAGCCTGGGGCTGCTCAGCAGCGACGGTCGCTTCAAGCGCCTGCCGATCGAAGCCTTCCTCGACCTCTCCGGCCGTGCCGCCACGGTGCTGAAGCTCAAGGACGGCCTCCGCCTCTGCCGGGTGGTGGAATGCCGCGAAGGCGAGGAGCTGGTGGTGGCCAGCAGCACCGGCCGGGTGCTCCGCCTGGAGGTCAACGAAGCCACGCTGCCCCTGATGGGCAAGACGGCCCAGGGTCCAGTGTTGATGCGGCTGCTGCCGGGGGAAGAGATCGTCGGAGCCGCTTGCGGAGCCGCCAGTGCCGACGTGCTGCTGGCCAGCAGCCTTGGCCAGATCAAACGGCTGCGCCACAGCAGCCTGCGGCCCTGCGCGCGCGGGGATCTCGGCCAGATCGGTCTGCGCTTTGAGCGCCGCGACGATGGGCTGGTGGACCTGCAGGCCGCGACCACGGCCGTGGTCGCGGCGACGGTGTCGAGTGGCCGCAGCTTTCGGTTGCGGCTGGAGGATCTGGAACGGCAGGACTGCCTGGGCTCAGGGCAGACCTTCCCGCTCAAGCCAGGTGAGACTGTTCAGGGACTCGTTCCACTGCTAGTCTAGCTGCAAAGAAGGGGAAGGAGCCAGCAGGATCAGAAGCTGGCGGCAATTCCCGAAGGTTCAAGCATCAATTTGCTTGAGCGGATCTCGTCATCCATCGGGATGGGGTAATTGCCGTCGAAACAGGCGGTGCAGAACTTCGTGGAGTGGTCGTGGGCAGCATCCAGCATTCCCTTCTGACTGAGATAGGCCAGCGAATCCACCCCCAGATGGCTGGTGATCTCCTCCAGGGTGAGGCGGGCGGCGATCAGCTGGTCCTGGTTGTCGGTATCGATTCCGTAGAAACAGGGGTGGGTCACCGGTGGTGAACTGATCCGCATGTGCACCTCCGTGGCTCCGGCATCCCGCAGGGCCTGGACCAGCTTGCGGCTGGTGGTTCCGCGCACGATCGAGTCGTCGATCACCACCACCCGCTTGCCCTCCAGCACATCGGGAAGAGGGTTGAGCTTGACGCGGATCCCGGCCTCCCGCATCGCCTGGGTGGGCTGGATGAAGGTCCGGCCCACGTAGCGGTTCTTGATCAGCCCATCGGCGTAGGGAATGCCGCTGGCCTTGGAGAAACCAATGGCGGCTGGGATGCCGGAATCAGGCACTCCGATCACAATATCGGCCTCCACCTTGGTTTCTTCGGCAAGCAGCGCTCCGATGCGATGGCGGTAGCTATAGAGAGACTCACCGAAGAAGCGGCTGTCTGGGCGCGCGAAATAGATCATTTCGAACACACACAGTTTGGTAGGTTCATCGATCCAGCGCCTCCGATTCGGCACCGATTCACCAGCCTGAAAATGAATCAGTTCACCGGGTTCGATGTCACCGTCATAGGAGGCACCGATGATATCGAGGCCACAGCTTTCACTGCTCACCACCCACTGACCCTGGTGTTTCTCGCCCAGGTGGCCGAACACCAGTGGCCGGACGCCATAGCCATCCCGCAGGGCAAACAGCCCCTCCGGGGTGCCGATGGCCAGGCTGAAGGCACCGCGGCACTGACTCACCGCCGCTTCGATCGCGGCATCCCAGCCCATGCCACCATCCACCGCCTCCTGCAGGGAGAAGGCGATCAGCTCGGAATCCGTGGTGGAGGTGAACTCTGCCGCTAGGTGATTGAGGACCTGCCGCAGCTCGGTGGCATTGACCAGATTGCCGTTGTGGGCCAGGGCGAACGGACCCAAGCGGGTCATCAGCACCACCGGCTGGGCATTGCAGACCTTGCTGCTGCCCGTTGTGGAATAGCGGTTGTGACCGATCGCCAGCTCGCCCGGCATCCGTTCAAGAACATCCTGATCGAACACCTGGCTGACCAGGCCCATGTCCTTGTGCAGCCGGATCTTGGCGCCATTGAACACGGCGATCCCAGCCGATTCCTGGCCGCGGTGCTGAAGGGCGTACAAGCCGAAATAGGTGAGATTGGCCACCGCCTGGCCGGGGGCATAGACGGCGAACACCCCGCATGCCTCCTCCATCCGGTCGGGTCGCTCAGGGGGCTCAGCCCGACTGGACCGGTGAAGCCTGGGGTGCTCAGAAACCACAGGCCCGTTCACCTTGAGATTGCAAACTGCATTGTGCCTCAGGCTGAGACGGCCAGGCGGCGCGGAATCGCCTGCTCATAGACGGCGGCAAGCTTCGCCACCGCGACGTCCAGCACCGGTTCGGCCGCCAGGCTGATCCGCAACTGGCCGTCGCCCTCCACCTGGCCCAGCCGCTTCGCCGGGAGAGGACCATCTGGCAGAGAGATGAGCAGGTGCTGCCAGGCCGGCCGCTTCGCCTCCGAGACACTGACCAGGATACGGGCGCCACCCTCGGCGAACAGCAGGCGATCGAGGCGGCCAGCGCTCTCCGGCAAAACCAGCCGGGCCCCCAGCTCTGCAGCGATGCAGCACTCGGCCACCGCCACCAGCAGACCTCCATCGCTGAGATCATGGGCTGAGGCCACCAGGCCCCGGCTGATCGCCTCCCGCAGCAGGCCCTGCAAGCTTCGCTCCAGGTTCAGGTCGGTGCGCGGCGGACGCCCGGTGGCCAGACCATGGATGCACTCCAGGTAACTGCTGCCCCCGAGGCCAAGCCGGTCCTCGGGATCAGCTGTTGTCTCCAGCGGCACCCCAAGCAGCCAGATCGTGTCGCCGGGTTGCCGCCAGGCCAGTCCGCACAGATGGTTGAGATCATGCACAAGACCCAGCATCCCCACCACCGGGGTGGGATGGATCGGCTTCACCTGGCCATCGTCCAGGCGGGTTTCGTTGTAGAGGGACACGTTGCCGCCGGTGACGGGCGTATCAAGGGCAAGGCAGGCCTCGGCCAGCCCGCGGCAGGCCATCGCCAGTTGCCAGTAGCCGGTGGGGGTCTCCGGCGAAGCGAAATTGAGGTTATCGGTGACGGCAAGGGGTTCGGCGCCGACGCAACTGAGATTGCGGGCCGCCTCCGCCACCGCCGCGATCGCGCCACGCTCCGGGTCAAGCGCCACCCAGCGGTTGGGGCAATCCACCGTGGCCGCCACACCACGCCGACTGGCCAGCAGAGCTGCGGGCCCCTCCTGGGGCCGCAGCCGCAGCACCGCCGCATCGGCACCGCCCGGCAGCAGCACCGTGTTGGCTTGCACCTGCTGGTCGTACTGGCGATAGATCCATCGCTTGCTGGCGATGGTGGGGTCATCAAGCAGCGCTTCAAGCACCTCGCTCCAGCTCAGCAGAGAGCCGCCAGCCGGGGTGATGCCGGCCAGCACTGCCTGGGGAAGCTGGGTTTCACTCCAGTGCCAATGGGTCTGGATCTCGGCCGGTGGCTCGCTCAGCAGCGCGTGCTCGTTGATCGGGGTGTCGTCAGCGAGGGCATTGGCCGGCACTTCGGCCGCCACCTCACCGTGCTGCAACACCCGCACCACGTTCTCCTGCAGCACCCGACCCACCACGGCGGCCTGCAGCCCCCAGCGTCGGAAGCGCTCCATCAAGGGCTGCTCACGGCCCGCCTTGACCACGAACAACATCCGCTCCTGGGATTCACTCAACAGGAATTCGTAGGCCGTCATCCCCGTTTCGCGGGCCGGCACCCGGTCAAGATCCAGCTCGATGCCCAGGCCCCCCTTCGCCGCCATCTCCGAGCAGCTGCAGGTGAGCCCAGCGGCACCCATGTCCTGGGCCGCCACCACATCACCACTCTTGAACGCTTCGAGGCAGGCCTCGATCAGACCCTTCTCCAGAAAGGGATCACCCACCTGCACGGCCGGGCGGTCATCGAGGGAGGCGGCGCTGAGTTCGGCACTGGCGAAGCTGGCGCCCCCCATGCCATCGCGGCCCGTGGTGCTGCCCACATACACCACGGGGTTGCCCACCCCCGCGGCGCCGGAGCAGACGATCTCCTCAGTTTCCATCAAGCCCAGGGCCATGGCATTCACCAGGGGATTGCCCGAATAGCTGGGATCAAAGGCCACCTCTCCGCCCACGGTGGGCACCCCCACGCAATTGCCGTAGTGGGCGATTCCAGCCACCACCCCCTCCATCAGGCCGACATTGCGCTCGTCCTCAAGCGGACCGAAGCGCAGGGCATTGAGCAGACCGATCGGTCGGGCCCCCATCGTGAAGATGTCCCGCAGGATGCCACCCACCCCGGTGGCCGCCCCCTGGAACGGCTCCACCGCTGAGGGGTGGTTGTGGCTTTCGATCTTGAAGGCAAGCCGCTGACCCTCGCCCAGGTCAACCACGCCGGCGTTTTCGCCCGGGCCCACCAGGATGCGAGGCCCGGTGGTGGGGAAACCACGCAGCAGCGGCCGTGAATTGCGGTAGCAGCAGTGCTCCGACCACATCACCCCGAACATGCCCAGCTCGGCACGGTTCGGCTCCCGGCCCAGCCGCCGGACGATCTCCTCGTAGTCGGACTGACTCAGGCCCTCCTTGTTCAGCGCCTCGGCAACCGAGAACGGGGGGGCAGGGGAGCGGACCACCGGACGGGGCTGCAACGGGCTTCCACTCTCCCTGAGGGGCTGACCCGGCACAAGCACGGGCAGGGGAGATCAAGGAGCGCCGCTCAGATCCCGTCCCAGAGGTCATCACGGCGATCGACCCCGCTTCGCCGTCGCTCGGGCTCGGACCGCAGAGGTTGCTCGCGGCCCGTTCCTGGCTCCTCCGGCCAGTTCTCAAGTGGATCGTCCTCCTCAGGCCAGCGCCGTTGCTCCGGCTCCATCTCCAGGGGTTCCTCCCAGGGGGGCTCCTCCAGCCAGCCCTCCAGCTTCTGCTCGACCCGGTCCCCCACCTGCTGGAACTGATCGCGCCAGCGGCGGGAACGGCGCAGGAATTCCTGGCGAACGCTCGCCTTGGCCAGGGGCAGATCGTCGAGGCCGGCCAGCGCGGTGATCACCTGACCGGGCTGTTGATCGAGGATGCGCTCGGGGCTGAGCCGCCAGCGGCTGCTGCCGGGCAGGCGCGGATCGCTGCGCGACACCAGGTAATGGAGAATTCGGCCCGTACGCAGCTCGACCGCGGCATCCGCCACGGTGCCGAGCAGACTGCCGGCAGCTCCGGTGAGGGCGGCTTCGAACAAGGTCGGCAAGCGGTCCAGAGTGGCCTGTTCGGTCTCGGCTGCTTCCCCCTTCACCAGCGCTTCAAGGTCGGTCACGCCCCTGAGCTGATTGAGCCGCCAGACCAGGCGCCGGCCGCCGAAGGCGGAGGGCTTGCTCGCCCAGCCGAGTAGCCGGTGGACCGGCGGATGCATCCAGCCGACCTGGCCGGCGCCATGCTCAAGGCCCTGGTCACAGCGGACGCGCAACTTCAGCAGGTCACTGAGCAGAAGCTGCTGGGGGAGGGCCACGGAATCAGCTGCGGATCTGAATCGGCATCACCAGATAGGTGAAGCTCGAATCCTCCACCGGCACCAGCACCGCTGGAGTGGTGGGGGCGTTGCAGCGCAACTCCACCCGATCGGCCGTCATCGCCTTGAGGCCCTCCAGCACATAGCGGACATTGAAGGCAATGGCGATTGCCTCGCCACGGACCACCGCGGCCAGGTCTTCGGAACCGGATCCCACATCCTGGGCATCGGCGCTGATGTGCAACTGGCCGGCGAGCGGATCGCTGCTGATCTTCACCACGTTGTTGTGCTGATCGGCCAGCACTGCCACCCGCTCCAGGGCGGTGATGAAGCCACGCCGGTCGAGCTCCAGGCTGCGGCTGAAGCTGGTCGGAATCAACTGGCGGTAGTTGGGGTAGGTGCCATCCAGGCTGCGGCTGGTCAGCACCTGGTCGGCCCAGAGGAACACCACCTGGCCACGGTCGCAATACAAACTCACCGGCTCCTGGGACTGCCGGCCGGAGAGCAACCGCTCCAGCTCCCGCAGGGAACGGGCTGGAACGGTGACGGCAAAGCTCTCCGAAGGGGGCTCGGCGTCCAGCTCGGGTTCCTCCTGTTCCTGGTCGCTGGAGGCCTCTGCTGCGGGCTGGGCGGCGTTCTCCAGGCGCAGCACCGAGAGACGGTGACCATCGGTGGCGGCGCACTCCAGGCCCCGATGCTCAAGGCCCAGATGCACCCCCGTCAGCAGTTGTTTGGCCTCATCGCCGCTGCTGGCGAACAGGGTGGCCCGCAGTCCCCGCACCAGAGCGTCGCCGCTCAACCGGATCGGCGCCCCGGTCTGCAGAAGCGGCAGGTCGGGGAAGTCTTCCGCCGACAATCCCCGCATCTGGTAGCTGCCCGAACGGCTGGTGAGCTCCACCTGCTCCTGGCCCTCGGCGCAGCTGAGCGTGATCGGGCTGTCGGTCGAGAGCCTGGAAACGATTTCAACGAACAGGCGGGAGGGCAAGGTGATCGCACCACTGCTTTCCACCGAGGCGGGCAGGCTGGTCTGGATCCCGAGGCTGAGATCGAAACCGGTGAGGCTGAGCCGGCCGGTGCCGGCATCGGCGGTGAGCAGAACGTTGGCAAGAACCGGGTGGGTCGGCCGGGCTGAGACCGCGCGACTGACCAGCTGAAGGCTGGCGCTCAGTTCGCTCTGGGAGCAGACCAGCTTCATGGCGTTGACATCTCCTGCAAGGACGCCCATTCAAGGGCCCCACCACGCTTCCACAACAGCGACCTTTCCGCAACGGCAGGGAACCGAAGCTTCCCATCGCTGGCCACAGCCTTTACTACGAATTTTTAGTAGAATTAAAAATAAATAAATCCAGTAGTCGTAGGACCTGTGGAAATCGGGGAAATCGCTGTAATCACTTCTATGCCAAGCCTTTTAGCATGGAAGTGTTGTGGATTTTGAGATAAACAGCGTGGAATATTCTTCTTTTTTCACAGATTTTGGGAACTGTGGAAAACAGTTGCTCGGTATCAGGGGCGTTGCCTGGGTGTTTCTCCCCAGTTATTAGAGGCTTTTCCTCAGGATCGTGGTAGACAGTTCTTCGGCTGGTTCTGGTTGATCTGAACTCAAGGAGCTGAAGGAAATGCTGGATTTGGAGGGTGTCTTGATCCAGGCGGATGCGTTGCACTCCTTGTCAGAGTTTTCAACTCGCCGGCCAGTTCCGTGGGCATTGATCCCAAAGCGTTGCTGCGCCTGGTGAGGCAGCGTTGGACCAATCGCTCCGCAGAGGTCAGGGGCTACGAGAAGGAATGGCGCAGCTACGGCACCATGGCCGTAAACCCGCAGCGCACCAACGGGTTTCGCTCCATCCGTGAGGGGCAATGGCTGGGAGTCACGACATCAGCCGGCTACTCGGCAGAACAGGGTCGTACGAGCTGCATACACTGTGATCAGACTTTCAGTCGGCCCTGTGGTTCGGGCTGTGCCCCGCCTCAGAGGATGGAGCGCCGGGTCACCCGGTCTTGGCAGATCAGAACCGCGGGGCTGAGCAGGTTCATGGCTGCTCAGAAGCCCATCACATCCGCCACCACTTCCACCTCGGGTGCCAGGCCGGCATGGAACACCCCATCGCTGTTGTCGATGGCGGTGCCGGGATCCTTGAGCCCGTTGCCGGTCAGCACGCACACCACCGTGGAGCCGATCGGAACGTTGTCCGCCTGTTGCAGCAGCCCTGCCACCGAAGCCGCGCTGGCCGGCTCGCAAAACACGCCCTCTTCCCGGCCCAGCAGCTTGTAGGCCTCGAGGATCTCCTGATCGGTCACGGCGTGGAAGCTGCCGCCACTTTCCTGCCGCACCTTGATTGCTTTCTCACGGTTGGCCGGGTTGCCGATCCGGATCGCCGTGGCGATGGTGTCAGGCTGCTCAACGGTGTGGCCGAGCACAAGCGGGGCCGAGCCGCTGGCCTGAAAGCCCATCATCCGGGGCAGCACCCGGCTGTGGCCAGCCGCCTGGTACTCCTGGAAACCCATCCAGTAGGCGCTGATGTTGCCGGCATTGCCCATCGGAATGCAGAGCCAGTCGGGGGCCTCACCAAGGGCATCCACCACCTCGAAGGCGGCGGTTTTCTGGCCCTGCAGGCGGAAGGGATTGAGGGAATTCACCAGGGTGACGGGATAGCGGTCGGCCACCTCCCGCACAATCGCCAGGGCCCGATCGAAATTTCCCTTCACTGCCAGCACCTCGGCGCCGTACACCAGGGCCTGGGCCAGTTTTCCCTGGGCGACGTAGCCATCCGGGATCAACACGAACGCCCGCATCCCGCCCCGGCGGGCGTAGGCAGCGGCAGCGGCGGAGGTGTTGCCGGTGCTGGCACAGATCACCGCCGCCGCACCGGCCTCCTTGGCCTTGCTGACCGCCATGGTCATGCCCCGGTCCTTGAAGCTGCCGGTGGGATTCAGACCGTCGTACTTGAGGAACACCCGTACACCGCGACCGATCCGTGCCGCGATTGACGGTGCCGGGATCAGGGGCGTCGCCCCCTCCCGCAGGGTGACCACCGGCGTTTTGTCGCTGACCGGCAGCCAGCGGCGATAGGCCTCGATCAGCCCGGGCCAGTCCTGCATCGTTGGCTTCGCGCCCAGACGTCTGAGAGCGGAGAGCACGGGCACGATCGCAGCGGATGGCTGAGTCGAATCTACGCGCCCGCCCTGAAGCTGCTGCCTGGACCCCTGGCCGTCAGACTGGTGTTCAGGGGGCCTTCGGGGCTGGCTTGGCCTCAGGCTCGCTGCGCAGGCCGTCGAGGGGGGATTCGGAGAAAAAGCGCACCAGATCGGAGATCGAACTGGCCTTGCTGGCCAGGCTGATCAGGGCCGGGATGCTGATCGCCATCTCGTTGACGGGATAAGCCTGCAGAAAACCGACCGGTGTGAGGCTGCCTTTGCCATCACTGAGGCCGACAATCACGGCGGAGCGCAGGGCGGGCACGCCGACCTGGGGAGCGCCGAGCGGCGCGATGATCCGGGCCAGCCGCTCCAGCAGGGCTTCGCCGATGCGGGTTGTGAGCAGCCGGCTGGTGAGCACAAGAGGAAGGGTCACCTTCTGGTTCAGGAGCTTCGAGACCTCAGCTGGATCCTGACGACTCACGCTCAGCAGGTTGCCGAGCAATCCACGCGCTTCGCCGGTCTCGGCCAGATGGGCCAGATCCTCAACCGGGATCGAGCGACGGTAGGCACCGCTCACCAGAACGATCTGTTCGGCGGCCTGCAGGCCAGGGGCAGCGATGCCGAGGGAGAGTCCCAGCAGGGCTCCAAAGAGTTTCGAGCTTATGGGCAAGGATCGCTCCGGTTCGAAGCCGAACTCTAGAAGCTATTGAGCAGGGGCAAATCCAGCGCTGATGCGGATGTCAGGGGCCACCAGCACATCGCGCAGCAGCCTCACCACGCTGCGCTCGGCCAGACCCTGGGCCAGCTGGAGTCCCATGTGGCGCAGGTCGGGTTCGGCCAGCAGCCGCGGCAACCGGTTCAACAGCAGCTGGGGCTCGAAGCCAGGCAGGGCCCGCAGGATCTCCAGCAACGGCGAGATCGGTGCCAGGCCCAGCAGCGGGTCATCGACGGCCGCCACCGCCTGGGCCCGCAGCCCCGGGGGTTGAAGCCGCTTCGGCAGCCGGCGGCCCAGGTTCTGAAACGCCTGCCAGCCCACCGCATCGACCCGGTCCACCAGCCCCTCCACCAGTTGCTGGCGCAGCATCCCGCCCCGGGGAGAGAACAGGAAGTCGAGCACCTGATCAAGCAGGCCCTCGACATCAAGCTGGTCCTGCAGCGAGGCACTGCTGATCAGATTCTCCAGACGCTGCCAACGGAACGCATCACCCTCGAAGAGCATCTCCCGCAGGCTGCGGCGCAGGGCTGGATCGGGATCCTCCATCAGGCGACGGGCGAAATAGGGGTAGGCGGCACCGAGGATCTTGAACTCAGGGTCGACGCTCAGGGCAATGCCCTCCAGGGTCACCAGGGAGCGGATGATCAGGGCGTAATAGGGCGGGACCTGGAAGGGGAAGCGATACATCACTCCCGAGAGGTCGTCGGTCACGGCCTTGAAATCCATCCGGCTCACGCCCATCTCCAGGGCCTGGCCGAACACCGCCTCGAAGGCCGGCACGATCGGTTGGAGGTCCACCTGTTCCCCGAGGAAGCCCAGGGTGACGAAATCGGTGGACAGGGCGTCGAAGTCTCGGTTCACCAGATGCACCACCGCCTGGATCAGGCCGGTGCGGGATTCGCGACTCACCTGGCTCATCATGCCGAAATCGAGGAAGGCCAGCCGACCGTCCGCCATCGCCAGCAGGTTGCCCGGGTGGGGATCGGCGTGGAAGAATCCATGCTCCAGCAGCTGCTCCAGGCTGCAGTTCACCCCCACCCGCACCATGTCATCGGGATCGATCCCCAGGGCTTCCACCGCCTTGAGGTTGGTGAGCTTCACACCATCGATCCACTCCATGGTCAACACCCGGCGGCTGGTGGCCTGGTGGTAGATGGCCGGCACGGCGATGCGGGGGTTGTCGCGGTGCAGCCGGGCGAACGTCTCGGCGTTGGCGGCTTCGTGGAGGTAGTCCATCTCTTCGAACACCCGCTGGCCAAGCTCATCGATCAGGGCCACCAGATCGCTGCGGATCAAGCCCACGTTGCGGTTCAGCCAGGCGGCGATGTTCCGCACGATGTACAGATCGAGGGTGATCTGCTCCCGCAGGCCCGGACGCTGCACCTTCACCGCCACCGCCTGGCCGTCCTTGAGCCGGCCGCGGTGGACCTGGCCGAGCGAGGCCGCCGAGATCGGCTCCCGATCGAGTTCGGCATAGATCGCATCCACCGGAGCGCCGAGGTCTTCCTCGATGCAGGCCATCGCCAGGGCGCTGTCAAAACCCGGCAGCTGATCCTGCAGTTCAGCCAGGGCTTCCAGCAGCACCGGCGGCACGATGTCGGGCCGGGAGGAGAGTGCCTGCCCCGCCTTGATGAAGGCCGGGCCAAGGCTGGCCAGCAGATCGGCGCATTCGGTGGCCCGCGCCCGCGCCCGCTCCGGGTTGGCCAACAGACCGGTGAAGCGTTCGAAACCCACCCCCGCCAGAAAAAGTCCGATCGGCACCAGGGTCTGCCAGAGCCGTTTGAACAGCCTCAGGGGGTGGCCGGCGTAGATGCGGCTGATCGCCTCCGGGTCGTAGTGCTGCAGGCCCGCCGCTTCGATGAAGTCGCTGAGCTCGGGGGGAGCAGCCCCGGAATCGGAGCGAACCATCGTGGTGAGAAGCGCGTCTTCCTCTTCTAAACGAATCCCAACGCCGCTACGGTCGGGCCACTGACCGGAGACCGTGGTGCTCACGGGTCTGCGCCTCGAGAACATTGCCCTGATCGACGGCCTGGAGCTCAGCTTCGACCGGGGCTTCACGGTGCTCACCGGGGAAACCGGTGCCGGCAAGTCGCTTCTGCTCGATGCCCTCGATGCCTTGCTCGGTGGCGCCCAGGGCAGTCAGGGGGCGAGGCTGGTGCGCCAGGGCTGCATGCGGGGCCTGATTGAGGCCAGTTTTGAGACCACGCCGCCCGTGCGGGCCTGGTTGGCGGATCAGCAGCTCGACCCCGACGAACCGGAACTGCTGCTCAGCCGCGAGTGGCGGCACGCGGCGGACCGGCTCCAGAGCCGCAGCCGGCTGAACGGGGTGGCCGTGAACCGCACCCAGTTGCTGGAGCTCCGCCCGCTGCTGCTGGAGCTCACCGCCCAGGGCCAGACCCGGGAGCTGGCCCGCCCCGGCCAGCAGCGCCGCTGGCTCGACCGTTTCGGCGGCACCTCCCTGGCCGCCGCCGCCGCACCGGTCCGCAGCTGCCACCGGGCCTGGAAGGAGGCGGCCACAGCCCTGGCGCTGGCCCGGTCCGACCGTCAACGGCTGGAGGACGAGCGTCTGCAGCGCCAGCAACGGCTTGATGATCTTGAAGCCGCCCGGCTCGACGATCCCCAGGAACGGCAGCGCCTGCAGGAGGAGCAGGACCGTCTGTCCCATGGGGTGCGGCTGCAGCAGGGGGTGATGACCCTGCTGGGCCGCCTGGTGGAAGGCGCCGAGGGATCCCCTTCGGCGCTGGACCATCTCGGCGTCTGTGAGCAGGAGCTGCAGCTGATCGGAGCTCTCGATGCCAGCCTTGATCCCCTTCGGCAGCGCTGCAGCGATCTTCTGCAGCAGGTTCAGGACCTGGCCCGCGAGCTGGACCGTTACGGCGCCCAGCTCGAGAGTGACCCGGAGAGCCTGGCGGCCTTGCAGGAGCGGATCGCCCTGCTCAAGGCCCTTGAACGCCGCCATGGCCAGGAGCTGTCCGGCCTGATCGTTCTGCGCGACCGGCTTCGCCTGCAGCTGGCCCCAGGCGGCTCCGGGGCCGCAGTTCATGACCTCGAAGCCGCCGAAGCCGCCGCCCGCCTGGAGCTGGACGGCGCCTGCGCCCGGCTCCGTGCCCTGCGGACCCGGGCGGCCCAGGCCCTCCAGGACCAACTGATGACCTCGCTGCGGCCCCTGGGTCTGGCCCATGTCCGGTTCTGCGTAGCCGTGGAACCAACCGAGCCGAAGGAGGATGGCGCCGACCGGGTGCAGTTCCTGTTTTCGGCCAATCCCGGCCAGCCCCTGGCCCCCCTTCAGGAGGTGGCCTCCGGTGGGGAGATGAGCCGTTTTCTGCTGGCGCTCACCACCTGCCTGGCGGAGGCGGATCCCCACGTCACCCTGCTGTTCGATGAGATCGACAGTGGCGTCAGCGGCCGGGTGAGCGGGGAGATCGCGGCCTTGCTGCGGCGCCTTGCCCAGCAGCGCCAGGTGTTCTGCGTCACCCACCAGCCCCTGCTGGCTGCTGCTGCCGACCATCACTTCCGAGTCAGCAAGTCGGTGGAGGAGGGCCAGACCCTCACCCGGGTGTCCGCCCTGCGGGACGCTGAGCAGCGCCAGCGGGAGCTGGTCGAGCTGGCCGGTGGCGATTCAGGCGAAGCCCGCCGCTATGCCGCCAGCCTGCTGGGTCGCGGAGCGGCCTGAACCAGGATCCGGTCCTGCTTCGTACACTCGTTGGCTGACGGACAGAAGGCATGGGTCGCTTGGCCGGCGTCAACGGGCAGGAGAAAGCGGCAAGGAAGGAGCCTTTTGATGGTGGCCTCAACCTGGAGGGGAGCCTTGAAGATGTGATCCGGGTGCGGGGCGCCCGCCAGCACAATCTGCGCAACATCGATCTCACCATCCCGCGCAACAGCTTGGTGGTGTTCACCGGTGTGAGCGGCAGCGGCAAGAGCTCGCTGGCTTTCGACACGATTTTCGCTGAAGGGCAGCGCCGCTACGTCGAGAGCCTCTCGGCCTACGCCCGCCAGTTCCTCGGCCAGGTGGACAAGCCGGATGTGGACGCGATCGAGGGGCTTTCCCCGGCGATCTCGATCGACCAGAAGTCCACCAGCCACAACCCCCGCTCCACCGTCGGCACGGTCACGGAGATTCAGGACTACCTGCGCCTGCTCTACGGCCGCGCCGGTGAACCCCACTGCCCCCAGTGCGACCGCTCGATCCGGCCCGAAAGCATCGACGAGATGGTCGACCGGATCTCCTCGCTGCCGGAGGGCACCCGCTACCAGCTGCTGGCGCCGGTGGTGCGGGGCAAGAAGGGCACCCACACCAAGCTGCTCAGTGGCCTGGTGGCGGAGGGCTTCGCCCGGGTGCGCATCAACGGCGAGGTGCGCGAACTCTCCGACAACATCGAGCTCGACAAGAACCACGCCCACAACATCGAGGTGGTCGTCGACCGGCTGGTGGCCCGTGAGGGCATCGCCGAGCGGCTCACCGATTCCCTGCGCACCTGCCTGAAGCGCGGCGATGGCCTGGCCCTGGTGGAGGTGGTGCCCAAGGCCGGTGAGGAACTGCCGGAAGGGGTGGATCGGGAGCGGCTCTACTCCGAGAACTTCGCCTGCCCGGTCCATGGTGCCGTGATGGAGGAGCTGTCGCCTCGCCTGTTCTCGTTCAACAGCCCCTATGGCGCCTGTCCCGACTGCCACGGCCTCGGCCATCTGCGCACCTTCACCTTCGAGCGGGTGGTGCCGGATCCCAGCCTGCCGGTGTACGCGGCAATCGCCCCCTGGAGCGACAAGGACAACAGCTATTACTTCTCCCTGCTGTTCAGCGTGGGAGAAGCTTTTGGCTTCGAGATCAAGCAACCCTGGAAGCAGCTCACCGCCGACCAGCAGAAGATCCTGTTGTACGGCAGCCCCGAGCCGATCGCGGTCCAGGCCGACAGCCGTTACGCCAAGGGTCCCGGTTACCTGCGCCCGTTCGAGGGGATCCTGCCGATCCTGGAGCGCCAGTTGCGTGACGCCAGCGGCGAGGCGGTGCGCCAGAAGCTGGAGAAGTATCTGGATCTGGTGCCCTGCGGCACCTGCCATGGGCTGCGCCTGAGGCCTGAGGCCCTTGCCGTCAAGGTGGGTCCCTACGGCATCACCGAGCTCACCAATGTCAGTGTGGCTGTCACCCTCGAGCGGATCGAAGCCCTGATGGGGGTGGGGATCGCCGCAGGCTCCGCGCCCCTGCTCAACCCCCGCCAGATCCAGATCGGCGACCTGGTGCTGCGGGAGATCCGGATGCGGCTGAAGTTCCTGCTCGATGTGGGGCTCGATTACCTCAGCCTCGATCGCCCGGCGATGACGCTCTCCGGCGGCGAGGCGCAGCGCATCCGCCTGGCCACCCAGATCGGCGCTGGCCTCACCGGCGTGCTCTACGTGCTGGATGAGCCGAGCATCGGCCTGCACCAGCGCGACAACGACCGGCTGCTCGCCACCCTGTTCAAGCTGCGGGATCTGGGCAACACCCTGATCGTGGTCGAGCACGACGAGGACACGATCCGCGCCGCCGACCACCTGGTCGACATCGGCCCGGGGGCTGGCGTCCACGGCGGCCACATCGTGGCGGAGGGATCCCTGCAGAACCTGCTCGAAGCGGAGGATTCACTCACCGGCGCCTACCTCAGCGGCCGCCGCTCGATCCCCACCCCCACCGAGCGCCGCGAGGCCAGCAACCGCAAGCTCACCCTGGTGCAGTGCCGCCGCAACAACCTGCAGGGCCTCGATGTCGACATTCCCCTCGGCCGGCTGGTCTGCGTCACCGGCGTGAGCGGCAGCGGCAAGAGCACCCTGGTCAACGAGCTGCTCCATCCCGCCCTGGAGCACAAGCTCGGCCTCAAGGTTCCCTTCCCAGCCGGCATGGAGGAGCTGCGGGGGATCAAGTCGATCGACAAGGTGATCGTGATCGACCAGAGCCCGATCGGCCGCACGCCCCGCTCCAACCCGGCCACCTACACCGGCGCCTTCGATCCGATCCGCCAGGTGTTCGCCGCCACGGTGGAGGCCAAGGCGCGCGGTTACCAGGTTGGCCAGTTCAGCTTCAACGTCAAGGGGGGCCGTTGCGAGGCTTGCAGCGGCCAGGGGGTGAACGTGATCGAGATGAATTTCCTGCCCGATGTGTATGTGCAGTGCGATGTCTGCAAGGGGGCCCGCTACAACCGCGAAACCCTGCAGGTGGCCTACAAGGGCCACACGATTGCCGATGTCCTGCAGATGACCGTGGAGCAGGCGGCCGAGGTGTTCTCCGCCATCCCCCAGGCGGCCGAGCGGCTGCGCACCCTGGTGGATGTGGGTCTCGGCTACATCAAGCTCGGCCAACCCGCCCCCACCCTCTCGGGCGGCGAGGCGCAGCGGGTCAAGTTGGCCTCCGAACTCTCCAAGCGCGCCACCGGTAAAACGCTCTACCTGATCGACGAACCCACCACCGGCCTCAGCTTCTACGACGTCCACAAGCTGATGGATGTGATGCAGCGGCTGGTGGACAAGGGGAATTCGATCGTGGTGATCGAGCACAACCTCGATGTGATCCGCTGCTCCGACTGGCTGATCGACCTCGGCCCCGAGGGGGGCGACAAGGGGGGCGAGATCGTGGTGGCCGGTACGCCGGAGCAGGTGGCCGAGCATCCCACCAGCCACACCGCTCGCTACCTCAAGACCGTGCTGGCCCAGCATCCCGCCGCCGTTGCGGCGCCGGGATGACGGCAGGGGTCAGCGGCAACCCTGCACGGAGATGCGGTAGCTGAATCCGAGGGAGTTCGGGTCATCGCTGGCGCCAACCTTGAAATTCATCTGGCTGGCCTGCTTGCCCGGAATAGCGGGAAAGGGGCCAAACATCCGGCCCGTGCCGATCGGCGGATTCATCGTTTCGTTGATCACCTGCAGGTTCGAGCCATCACTGAACTTCATGAACCCGGAGACCGGATACTGGGCCCCGGAATCAGAGGAGTTGGCGGTGAAGAAGAACTTGAAGCTGGTGTAGGGCTGGTTCACGATGAAATCGGTGTTCCAGTTGGTCTGGCCCAGCAGTTTTCCTCGCCCCACCTGCTTGCTGACGATCGGCGTGGTGCCGTTCCCTCCGATCGGCTGAAGAAAGGTGCAGCGTTGAGCGGCGAAGGCACCACCGCCGCTCAACAGGAATGGGGCCGCGAGGGAGAGGAGAACGGACGCTTTCATCGGATCGCCACGGGATACCGGATCATGGTACGGATGGTTTTTCGCCGGCCTTCTGCCCCGATCAGACGGGCCCTCGAGCGCGGGTGAACAGGATCGGGGATCATGGAGCCAATCTGCCCCCACGCCCCGTGCGCCTGCCACGACAGCTCCCACACCCCTCTGGCCTGATGGCCGCAGCATGGCTCGTGGGTGTTCCCTTCCTGCCCCAGCCGGCGAAGGCCCTGGAGCAGATCGATCTGCGCCTGCCGCTGCTTGACACCACCTTCACCGTCAAGCTCTCCGAACTGGAGAAACCCGGCAAGCTGCTGAGCGGTACCAGTGATCTGGCTGAGCTGGATCAGGCCACCAACGGGGCCATCGGCCGAAGGCTGCTGGAGTTTTTCAACTACCCCCTGCCGCTGCAGACCAAGGCGGTGGTTGGCGAGGTGGCGGGCTCTGCCCTGTTCAACCAGGCCCTGCTGTTGGTTTCGGCCATCGGTGGCATCGATGGGCTGCCTGCCAATCTCGACGGAACGGAGCTCTCCGCCGTGCTGGAGCGCGCCGCGGCCACCGGGCCGCTCACCATGCGCACCGTGCTGCAGGCCCTGCCGGGCCAGACAGCCTCAGTGGACCTGGAGGTGGCCCTGTTCGCCGCCCAGCGCCTGGCCAATCAGCAGCAACCGGCGGACCGCCTGATCGCCACAACCCCCGCGGCAGGGGTGGATCCTGCCCTGAGCAACCCTGGCCCCCTTCCAGTCGAGCGCCGGGAAACGAGCCTGGCAGTGAGCCACCGGCCCGATCCGCTGCGGCTGGTGGTGATCAGCCCGAGCCGCCAGGCCAACGGCCGCCTGGTGCTCATTTCCCATGGCCTCTGGGACAGCCCCCTGAGCTTTGAGGGCTGGGCGAAGCATCTGGCCAGCCACGGCTACACCGTGCTGATGCCCTTCCATCCCGGCAGCGACCAATCCCAGCAACAGGCCATGCTCTCCGGCAAGGCGCCACCGCCGAGCCCGGCCGAGCTCAAGTTGCGGCCCCTGGATGTGTCGTCCCTGATCGACGGGGCCGCCGCCGGCAAGCTGGGGCTGCCGCCTGGTCTCAACACCACCTTCGTGGCTGTGCTGGGTCAGTCGTGGGGGGCCACCACCGTTCTGCAGCTGGCCGGTGCCCAGCCCAGCTCGATTCTGCTCAATGAACGCTGCGCAGACGTCAAGGATCCTTCCCGCAATCTCAGCTGGGTCTTGCAGTGCAGTTTCATCAGCGAGGCAGACAACGCCGGCCTGGCCGATCCCCGGGTCAAGGCGGTGGTGGCGGTCAGTCCGCCGATGTCGCTGCTGTTCAACACCGGTGCCGGCCGTGGCATGAACGCCCGGGTGTTGCTGGTCAGTGGCAGCCGTGACTGGGTGGTGCCGGCCGGACCGGAGGCGATCACGCCGATGGAGACGAATGCCAGGTCCGCGGGCGGTGGCCATCGGCTCGTGCTTGCCAAGGGCGGTGACCACTTCAACCTCGGCTCCCCCTATGCCGAGCAGGGCGGTGCCCTGCGGGGCCTTCTCCTCGCCTGGGTGAATGGAGCCTTCGCGGCCGGTGCGGCCGCAGCGCCGGGGCCGGCTGCGCCTGATCTGCTTCCGGCCACTGGCTGGGGCAGCTCCACCGTGCCGCTGGTTGATGTCACCGGCTCCCTGGGCCGCTAGAACCGGTCCGGTTCCGGCGAGCCCCTGCCTCAGGGGCTGGGCTCAGGGCTCTCCGTGTCCGCATAGCGGCTGTTGAGATCGGGCATCCAGTAACTGAGGTCGCCGTGCCAGTAGAGGCGGCCCCCCAGGCGATTGGTGCTCAGCTTGGTGCTGCCCATGGCCGTGAGCAGGGCGCCCAGTTCGACCGGCGAGAGGTCGGTGTGGATGTCCTTGCCGGCAACCGCCATCAGCGAGGGCAGTTTGGCGACCATGGCCGGTTGGGCCAGGGTGCGGAACACCTCCCGAAGCACCATCTGCTGGCGCTCCATGCGGCCCAGGTCTCCGAGCTCGTCGTTGCGGTAGCGGAGGAAGCCCTCCAAGTCTTTGCCCTTGAGGAGCTGGGGGCCCGGCAGAAGATCAATGTAGAGATCCTGGCGGCTGTCAACGTAGTACATCCGCTTGGGGACATCGATCTCAACGCCACCGAGGGCTTCAGCCAGGTTCTGCACCGCATCGATGTTGATGATCAGGTAGCGGTCGATTGTCTCCGAGAGCAGGGTGGAGAGTTCCTGCTTTACTTCCTTCACTCCCCCCAACGCATAGAGGGAGTTGGCCTTCAAGACGCCGAACGCCTCCGATTCGATGAAGGTGTCGCGCGGAACCTGGGTGATCTGGGTGGTGCCGTCCTTGATCTGGACGGTGAACATCACATCGGTGCTGCCGCTGATCTGGTCGGTGCCCATGACAAGAATGCGGCGCTGCTCCAACCCCAGGGGATCCACCAGGGCGGACAGGGCCGGCGCGGCCTGGTGCAGCCCAGCCAGGGCCGAGGCCAGCAAGCTGGGCAGGGGACCAGCCAGGCCATAGCCCAGGGCCAGGCCACAGGAGAAACCGATCAGCAGGGAGCGGCGGGAGAGGGGCCGGGGCTGCTTGCCGCCTTCTGGGGAGTCCTGGGGCGGTGGCGCACCCCGGCGGCGGCGGCTCAGGTCAGCAATGGTGGCGGGGCGGGTGGAGCGACGACGCGGTTGAGCCTGGGCCATGAATGTTCCTTCTGCTGGCACCATAAAACCCATGGCCAGCCGGGGCCAGGGTCCGTCAGACCCTCGTCATCACCTTCACCTGGCTGGCGGCCCGATCCGCCCGCGCCCTGGCCTCGGCCAGGTCGCTGCCGCCGGCAACCACGACCCCCATGCGCCGCAGCGGCCGGGCCTCCGGCTTGCCGAACAGCAGCAGCTGGGTGTCCGGCTCGGCCAGGGCCTCCGCCACGCCGGCATAGGCAACAGGGGCGCAGGCGCCCTGGGCCAGGATCACCCGGCTGGCGGCGGCGCCGCTGGAGCGAATGGCGGGGATCGGCAGCCCCAGCACCGCCCGCAGGTGCAGCTCAAACTCGCTGAGGTTCTGGCCCCTCAGGGTGACCAGGCCGGTGTCGTGGGGCCGCGGCGAGAGCTCCGAGAACACCACCTCCTCCTGGCCGGTGGGGCCGCAGAGAAAAAACTCGACGCCGAACAGTCCGGCGCCACCCAGCCGGTCGGTCACGGTACGGGCCATCGCCTCCGCCGTGGCCAGGGCTGCGCCACCCAGCTCCGCCGGTTGCCAGCTGCACTGGTAATCCCCCCGCTCCTGCAGATGGCCGATCGGGGGGCAGAACAGGGTGGGCCCATTCCACTGCCTCACGGTCAGCAGGGTGATCTCTTGCTCGAAGCGCAGAAACTCCTCCACGATCACCCGATCCCCGGCGCCGCGGGCACCGGCCATGGCGGCCTCCCAGGCGACGGCGATCCCTGCGGGACCCTCCACCACGCTCTGGCCTTTGCCCGAGGAGCTCATCACCGGTTTCACCACCACAGGCCAGCCCAGGGGTGCGGCGGCCTCGGCCAGCTCAGCCGCACTGGCGGCATAGGCGAAGCGGGCGGTGCGCAGTCCCAGCTCGTTGGCGGCCAGGTCCCGGATCTGGTCGCGGTTCATCGTCACCGCCGTGGCCCGGGCTGTGGGAACCACGGTGAAGCCTTCCGCTTCCAGCTCCAGCAGGGCCTCCACCGCCAGAGCTTCGATCTCAGGGATCAGCAGATCGGGCCTGTGGCGACGCACCACGGCCTTGAGGGCCTCTGGATCAGTCATGGCGATCACCTCGGCCGCATCGGCCACCTGCATGGCGGGGGCGCCTGGATAGCGGTCGACGGCGATCACCCGGCAACCCAGCCGCTGGGCGGCGATCGCCACTTCCTTGCCCAGCTCACCGCTGCCCAGCAGCATCAGGGTGCGGGGACAGCGGGCGTCGGTCATGGCATTCGGCGTGGAAGAGCCAATGATCCTGCTGCCTGGCCAGCCCTGCTAGAAGTGCAGGCCGATCCATTCCCCCGCCACGACCACCTGTGTTGATCCACACCACGGCCGTTCTGGCCTTCTCCACCGCCGGTGATGTGGCCAACGGTCTGCCGTTCGGCTGGAGCGTCGCCGGCCTGCAGCGGGGGGTGCTGATCTATCTGGGGCTCTCCTCCCTGGCCTTCGTGGTGGTGTGGGGCGTGGGCTTCCTGCGGCGGTCCTGAGCCGCCGGGGTCATGGTTCCGTGATCAGGTCGAGCTGACGCACCGGTGGTTCTTCGCTGATGAAGCCGTAGGAGGCGAAGACGGTGTCGTCGGCATGGGTGATGTGCTGGCCATCGCTGTGGCGCTCGAGCACGAAACCCTCCGCAGCCATGCGCCGCATCAGCGCGGCCGCCTCCTCGAAGCGGGCGGCCATCGCGGCGAGGCTGGAGCAATCGCCCGTCAGCCCCTTTTCCTGCCAGGTGAAGTAAGCCATGGTTCCAGCTTGCCCTGAAATCAGGGAAGCAGCACGAGGCCGATCAGCACCAGCAGCACGCTGATCACCCAGAAGCCCACCACGACGCGCTGCTCGGGATGTCCGGCCAGCTCGAAATGGTGATGCAGCGGAGCCATCCGGAACAGGCGGCGACCCTGGCCATCCGCCCCCTTGGTGGCCTTGAACACCCAGACCTGCAGGATCACTGAGAGGGATTCGGCCAGGAACACCCCACCCATCAGCAGCAGCGGCCAGAGGCTGTTGCTGAGCAGGGCGACCGCGCTGAGCGCAGCCCCCATCGCCAGGGAGCCGGTGTCACCCATGAACACCGTGGCCGGATGGCGGTTGTGGGCCAGGAATCCCAGCCAGGTGCCGGCCATGGCGGCGCAGAAACCAGCCAGGGCTGGATCGCCGAGGTGGCCCCTCACCATCAGTTGCAAGGCCAGACCACAGAACACCACGGCGCCGCACCCGGCTGCCAGTCCGTCGAGGCCATCGGTGAGGTTGGTGGCGTTGCTCTCGGCCAGGAACACGAACAGGCCGAGGGGAAGAATCAGCAGGCCGAGCGGCAGGGCCAGTCCGAACGGCAGGGCCACCGTGCTGCTGATCCAGTCGTTCCAGGCGGCCCAGGCCAGGAAGAGGGCGGCCGCCAGGGTCTGGAGGAGCAGCTTGCCCCGGGGGCTGAGGCCGGTGTTGGTGCGGCGGGTGAGGCTGCGCCAGTCATCGACGCCGCCGATGGCCAGAAAGGCCAGGGTGATGGCGGCAACGGCCGGCAGGCGGGGGTCGGCGGGAGCGATCAGCCCACCGACGATCACACCCACCGGCACCACCAGCAGGCCCCCCATCGTTGGCGTCCCCGCCTTGCTGTGGTGGGCCTGGGGGCCTTCCTGGCGAATCACCTGGCCCAGCTTCAAGGCCCGCAGTTTCGGCACACCCCAGCGGCAGAGGGCCCAGCTGAGCGCTGCCGCCACCAGCAAGGGGGGCGTGAGCTGGGGTGCTCTGGCCAGGCCGTCACTGGCCAGGCAGGCAGCAAGCACGATCAGGGCCAGCCAGAACGCCGAGGAACGGCCAGCAGTGCTGACGGCTGCGGGAACCTGAAGAGATCGGCTCACAGCGGATCAGTCTTCCCAGTTTTCCTCGGAGGGCTCGTCGGCGGGGATGTATTCCTCCTTCTCGCCCATCAGCGCCGAGAGCTCCTCCTCTTCCACCGTGCTCACATCAGGAGCGGCGGTTTCCTCATCGGCCACCAGGCGGCCACTGGATTCAAGCCAGCTGAGCAGATCGGGCTCATCCCGCAGGGGAAGCACCGGGGCGGGCTCGTCGCGCCTATAGCGGGTGAGGGATGGGTTGATGCTGTCAAGGGTGCTCATGGACGGCCTCAGGTCGGGCGAAGTCAGCGAAGCGCAAAGCACGCCAATCCATCACCATAAACCAGCTCCACCAGCGCCATGCCGTGACCTTCAGCAAATCGGTTCAGTTGCTGATCTCCTGGGGGGCGGCTCTGCTGCTCAGTGCCCTGCTGGTGATGGCTGGGCAGCGTTGGCCCGAACCCCTCACGATCCGGCCGCTGCTTCTGTGGAGCCTGCTGCTGGGGCCGCCTGGTCTGCTGGCTCTCTGGCTGGCTTCCCGCTGGCGCCGCTGTGGCGACGAGGAGGGACAATCCTCGGAAGGAACGCATGAGCAGGTTTAGGCGAATGGCAGAGCAGCAGTCGGCCCAGCCAGGTCCCAGGGCCAGAAAGGTGGTGCTCGCCTACTCCGGCGGTGTCGACACCAGTGTCTGCATTCCTTACCTGCGCCAGGAGTGGGGCGTGGAGGAGGTGATCACCTTCGCGGCCGACCTGGGCCAGGGCGATGAACTGGAGCCGATCCGGCTCAAGGCGCTCGAAGTCGGCGCCAGCCAGTCGCTGGTGGGGGATCTGATCGAGCCGTTCATCACCGAGTTCGCCTTCCCCGCCATCCGCGCCAATGCCCTCTACGAGGGCCGCTATCCCCTCTCCACTGCCCTGGCCAGGCCTTTGATCGCCCGGGAGCTGGTGGCGGTGGCCCGCCGGGTGGGGGCCGATGCGGTGGCCCATGGCTGCACCGGCAAGGGCAATGATCAGGTGCGTTTTGATGTGGCGATCGGCTGCCTGGCGCCGGAGCTCAAGGTGCTGGCACCGGCCCGGGAGTGGGGCTTCAGCCGCGAGGAGACGATCGCCTACGGCGAGCGCTGCGGCATTCCGGCGCCGGTGAGCAAGGCCAACCCCTACTCGATTGATCTCAACCTGCTCGGCCGCAGTATCGAAGCGGGATCCCTGGAGGATCCGATGGTGGAGCCGCCCGAGGAGGTGTTTGCCATGACCCGCGCGATCGCGGCGACACCGGATGAGCCCCAGGTGGTGGAGATCGGCTTCGAGCAGGGCAATCCGATCAGCATCGACGGGGAGAAACTCGATCCGGTCAGCCTGATTCGCCAGGCCAATGCCCTGGCCGGCAGCCACGGTTTCGGCCGGCTCGACATGATCGAGAACCGGGTGGTGGGGATCAAGTCGCGGGAGATCTACGAGACCCCCGGCCTGCTGCTGCTGATCCGGGCCCACCAGGAACTGGAGAGCCTCACCCTGGCCGCCGAGGTGCTGCGCTACAAGCGCCAGATCGAGGCCAGCTGGGCGGATCTGGTCTATCAGGGCCTCTGGTTCGGCCCGCTCAAAACGGCCCTCGATGGCTTCCTCGACGCCACCCAGGCCACGGTGAACGGCACGGTGCGAATCCGCCTGCACAAGGGCAACGCCACCGTGATCGGCCGCTCGTCACCCAACAGCCTCTATGTGCCCACGATGGCCACCTATGGAGGCGATGATCGCTTCGATCACCGTGCTGCCGAAGGGTTCATTTATGTCTGGGGTCTGCCGGCCCGCCTCTGGGCTGCCTCCCGCAAGGGCTAGGGAGGAGCAGCAGTGGCTGGGCTGGGCGCCGCAGGCGCGGCTGCAGGCCTGAAGCTGAACCAGCTGAGCTGATCGATCCGCCCGAGCTGCTTCGGTGGGCCCGCTCCTTGCCGCACAGTTAGGAGGTCCGGCCGGCCAGCCAGGACCTGGAGTCCCTGGCCCAGGGGGAGTGTTTTCTCTCCTTTGAGCATGCCTTCGTAGACCCGTTGCCAGCTCAGGGTTCGGACTTCAACCCAGTTGGGCCCTGAGCTGTTCAGCACCAGCAGGTTCGGCGCGGGCTTGACGACAGCCGCTTGAGCTGGTGGTGGTTGGGGAGCCGGCACCTTGACTGGTGGCTCGGGCTTGGGGGTGGGAACGGAGGTTTGGCCGACAAGGCTCCGACCCATTGTTCCAAGGGCTGCGCCGACGGCCACGAAACCCAGACCAATGGCCAAGCCGATGAGCAACTTGGTTGCAGGAAAGGGTTTGAAAACCCTGGGGTTCGGTTGAGTGGGGCTTGATGGTGAAGGTTCAGGCGGGGCCGAATCAGGCTCAGCAGGCCTTGCCTGCTTCAGGGCGGAGGGAGGTGGCGGCGGCGTCGGAGGCGTTGGCCGGCCAGCCCCTTTGACGATCTCGCGCAGGGACTGGTTTTCCCTGGACAGCAGTTGTTGCTGAAGCAGAAACGGCTGTTGCCGCTGCTGAAACTTGCGCTCGAAGATGTCGGGCAACTCACCGAGCAAGGCCTCGTATTCGGCCAGTTGGTTGCGAACCTGCTCCAGCTCGTGTCGGGTGGCGTTCAGCTGCAGCTCAGCGGCTTGGATCGGGTCCTCGGCGGGCCGGTGGTTTGCGGAGCTGGCCTCGTCGCCCGTGCTCAAGTTCCGATCACTGTGTGAACCCATCCCATCATTGCTGAATGGGCGGCTTCCTGACTTGTGACTGTGAACTCACTGGGAATCTGGCCGCTGGGCCTGGCCTGAACGCCGTCACGCCTCGACGGAGATCGCCGGGGTGGGCTCAGCTTCAGCGGAGCCTGCCGCGCTGCGGGGTGCCGGCAGCGGGCCATCCTGCTTGACGGTGAGATAGCGGATCACATCCTCACTGAGGCGCATCGCCCGCTCCAAGGCTGCCACCTGCTGGCCATCGCCGTTGTGGTTGAGCTGCACATAGATGCCTTCGCGGTGCTTGGCGATCGGATAGGCCAGGCGGCGCTTGCCCCGCATCTGGGTGTCGAGCACTTCTGCCCCGGCCTCGATCACCAGATCGCGGTACTTGTTGACATGGCCTTCGACTTCTTCCTCCGCGATGTCCGGGCGGAGGATGTACATCGTTTCGTAGTAGGGCTGCTGCGACATGACGGGCGGATCAATCCGTGACGGACTCAGGTGAGGCCGGCGGCCGAGGGCTGCCAGCGACGGACTTATCAGCCTATCGCGCCGGTGGATCGGCTCAATTGAGCTGGATCCGAACCGCTTCGGACACGGTCGGGATGTCGGGTTCCTTGCCGCGGATGCACTGCACAACGGCGAACAGCACCAGCAGCAATGTGCCGAGGAACACCGTGTTGCTGAGGGTGCGCAGGGCGAAGCCAGCTCCCAGGGGAGCCAGCAGCACCCGGAAGGCGAGCGACAGCAGGATCAGGACAATGTCGATCAGGATTGCCTGGAGCACGTTGAAGCGGATGAAGTAAGGCACCTTCTGGTTGCGCACCACCCCCAGGAACAGGGCGAGGAACAGAAGGAACCCGCCGAACGGCACCAGCCTCTGCAGGGCGAGCACCGGCAAGGCGGGAACAGCCAGCAGCTGCAGCAGTGGAAAAAGCCCGAACAGCGAGGCGCCGAACTCGATTCCGTCACTCCAGGGCAGGAGATAGGCCAGCACGGCCAGCAGCCGTTGCCAAAGGGGAATCTGCATCGAGGCTGGCCGCGTTCCTAAAGGTTAGGGGGCCTGGCCCAGCTGATCGAGGGCCGCCCGCCGCATCGCTTCCACGGGAATAGCGGCCCCGCCGGTGGCGGCCCCACTCCAGAGCCGCAGGGAGGCTGCCCCCTGCTGCACCAGCATCTCCAGTCCGTCGAGGCCACGGCAGCCCCGTTGGCGGGCCTCCTGCAGCAGCCGGGTGGGCCGCGGCGTGTAGATCAGGTCGTAGACGAGGGCCCCCGGTCGGAGCGCCTCCAGCTCCAGCGGCCCGAGCGGACAGGCCCCTGCGCCGGTATCCCCCCTGGCCATGCCCACCGGGGTGGTGTTGACGACGAGATCGGCCTGGCCCAGGGCCTCGATCAGCGCAGCGGACTCCCATGGCAGGCCGCGCAGCTGCGGGGCCCAGGACCTGCAGCTGGCCACGAAGGCCTCGCGGCGTTGCAGCTCGCGGCCGACCAGCTGGATCAGCTCCAGGTTCCTCTCCACCAGGCCGGCAACCACGGCCCGGGCGCTGCCGCCGCAGCCGAGCACCACAGCCCTGGATGCCGTCGTTTCAGCTTGCAGCGGGGCCAGGAAGCCTTCCACATCGGTGTTGGTGCCGAGCCAGCCCCCGGCGTCGCGTCGCACCAAGGTGTTGACGGCCCCGACCCGCTGGGCCAGCGGGCTGAGTTCCTGAACCAGGGCCGCCACCGCCTGCTTGTGGGGCAGGGTGACGTTGAGTCCGCGGCAGTCGATCGCCTCCAGGCCCCGAACCGCCGCAGCCAGGTCTGCCGCTGCCACAGGCAGGGCCAGATAGATCCAGTCAAGACCCAGCGCGCGCAGGGCCCCGTTGTGCATGGCCGGAGACAGGGAGTGGCGCACGGGATCGCCGAGAACGCCCACCAGGGCTGTGCGGCCTGAAATTGAAAAGGACATGGACCCTGCCGCCGTGGTTCAGCCGATCGGCGGCACCGTAGGGGGCCGGTACGGCAGCTGTTCGGAAACCACCCCTCGCCTGGGCAGGCCCCAGCTGATGAGGATGCATCAGGAAGAACACATTCGTTTCAGGAGGCAAGAACCCATGGGCAAGGTCGTCGGCATCGATCTCGGTACGACCAACAGCTGCGTGGCGGTGATGGAGGGCGGCAAGCCCACCGTGATCGCCAACGCCGAAGGCTTTCGCACCACCCCCTCGGTGGTGGCCTACACCAAGAACCAGGACAAGCTGGTGGGCCAGATCGCCAAGCGCCAGGCGGTCATGAACCCCGAGAACACCTTTTATTCGGTGAAGCGCTTCATCGGTCGCCGGGTCGACGAGGTGAACGAAGAATCCAAGGAAGTGAGCTATGGCGTCGAGAAGGCCGGTGCCAACGTCAAGGTGAAGTGCCCGGTGCTCAACAAGCAGTTCGCCCCCGAGGAGGTGTCCGCCGAGGTGCTGCGCAAGCTGGCCGAAGACGCCGGCAAGTATCTGGGTGAAACCGTCACCCAGGCGGTGATCACGGTGCCCGCCTACTTCAACGACTCCCAGCGCCAGGCCACCAAGGATGCCGGCAAGATCGCCGGCCTCGAAGTGCTGCGAATCATCAACGAACCCACTGCGGCGGCCCTGGCCTATGGCCTCGATCGCAAGAGCAACGAGCGCATCCTGGTCTTCGACCTCGGCGGCGGCACCTTCGACGTGTCCGTGCTGGAAGTGGGCGATGGCGTGTTCGAGGTGCTCTCCACCAGCGGCGATACTCACCTGGGCGGCGACGACTTTGACAAGGTGATCGTTGATTATCTCGCCGCTTCCTTCAAGGCCAACGAAGGCATCGACCTGCGCCAGGACAAGCAGGCCCTGCAGCGCCTCACCGAGGCGGCCGAGAAAGCCAAGATCGAGCTCTCCAGCGCCACCCAGAGCGAGATCAACCTGCCGTTCATCACGGCCACGCCGGAAGGCCCCAAGCACCTCGATCTCACCCTCACCCGGGCCAAGTTCGAGGAGCTGGCCAGTAAACTTATTGATCGGTGTCGGGTGCCGGTGGAGCAGGCCCTCAAGGACGCCAAGCTCTCCTCGAGCGAATTGGACGAGGTGGTCATGGTGGGCGGTTCCACCCGCATTCCGGCGGTGCTCGAGCTGGTCAAGCGGGTCACCGGCAAGGACCCCAACCAGACGGTGAACCCTGACGAGGTGGTGGCCGTCGGCGCCGCCATACAGGGCGGGGTGCTGGCTGGTGAAGTGAAGGACATCCTGCTGCTGGATGTGACGCCGCTCTCCCTGGGCGTGGAAACCCTCGGTGGCGTGATGACCAAGATGATCGCGCGCAACACCACGATCCCCACCAAGAAGGCCGAGACCTACTCCACCGCCGTGGACGGTCAGACCAACGTGGAGATCCACGTGCTCCAGGGCGAGCGGGAGCTGGCCTCCGACAACAAGAGCCTCGGCACCTTCCGCCTCGATGGCATCCCCCCCTCCCCCCGCGGCGTGCCCCAGATCGAAGTCACCTTCGACATCGACGCCAACGGCATCCTCAGCGTGACCGCCAAGGACAAGGGCAGCGGCAAGGAACAGAGCATCTCGATCACCGGCGCCTCCACCCTCAGCGACACCGAGGTGGAGAAGATGGTCAAGGATGCCGAGTCCAACGCAACGGCCGACAAGGAGAAGCGCGAGCGCATCGACCTCAAGAACCAGGCCGAGACCCTCGTCTACCAGGCTGACAAGCAGCTCGGAGAGCTGGGCGACAAGGTGAATGCCGAAGACAAGGGCAAGGTGGAGGGCTTCTCCGCCCAGCTCAAGGAGGCGATCGCCAAGGAGGACTACCCCACGATCAAGACCGTGCTGGAACAGCTTCAGCAGGCCCTCTACGCCGCCGGTGCCTCCGTGTACCAGCAGGCAGGAGCGGCGGGGGCGGATGGTTCCGCTGCCAACGGAGCCGGCTCCAACGGGTCATCGGCTGGCACGGCCAGTGCTGCCGAGGATGTGATCGACGCCGAGTTCACCGAAAGCAAGTAAGCGCGCCGGCCTCCTTGGACTGCCCAGCGCCCAAGCCCTCCGCCCGGGGGGCTTTTTCATGGCCAGGCGGGGTCTCCTGCCTCGATCTGGCTGGCCACCCATTCGGCGCTGGCCGGTGCAAGCAGGATGCCGTTGCGGTAATGCCCGGCTGCCAGCACCAGGCCTGGTTCGAGCTGCTCCAGCAGAGGCGCCGGACGGCCTGCGGGCCGGCCCCGCAGGCCCTGCCAGCGGCGGAGCACGACCGCCTCCCTCAGCCAGCCTGGTGCGTCTCCCCCCAGGCCTCGCATCGCTTCCAGCTGGTTCGGATCGGCCTGGCGGCCGGGCTCAAGCGTGGCGCCGAGCCAGAGGCGGCCGCCGGCAAGGGGCACCAGGTTCCAACCCCGCCAGACCACGGTTGTGGGCCAGTTCAGCCCAGCCCCCGCCGGTCGCTGCAGCTCCAGGGCCTGGCCCAGCACCGGCTCGAGCACCCTGCTGTGCCCGAGGGGCTCCAGCAGTGCCGGGCTGGACAGTCCCGCCGCCAGCACCACCCAGGGGCTGCTCAGCCGGCTGCCCCCGGCAAGGGCAATGCTCCAGCCTGTGGTCTTCCGCTCCAGCCGGATGACCCGCTCAGCCCGCAACCGCAGCCCCCTGCGCAGGCCATCGGCCGCCAGGGCCGCCAGGGCTGCGGAAGGATCCAGTTGCCCGTCTGCGGGGGAGAACAGGCCTGCTGCGGCGCCTTCTGGAAGCTCCGGTTGCAGAGCCTGCAGCCTGGCGCGATCCCAGAGCTCCAGGGCCATGCCCAGCCGCTGGCGGGCCAGTGCCAGCCGTTCGAGCTGCTGGCGTTCAACGGCATCGGCGGCCAGCAGCAGCAGGCCGGAGCGGTAGGGAATCGTTTCGCCGGCCAGCTCCAGCTGGCGGCGCCACTGGCTCCAGAGCTGCAGGGAGCTTTGCCGCAACCGCCAACCCCTGCCGCTGCTGCGGCGGTAGACCTGCCCCATCAGCACGCCGAGGGCCGCGCTGCTGCCGGCTCCCTCCGGCTGGGGACCGAACCCTGCCGGATCGACCAGGGTGACGGAATGGCCGCGACCCTGGAGCAACCAGGCCGAGGCAAGACCGACCATCCCCGCGCCGATCACCACGATCGACTGGGGTTTGCAGGCTCGCTCCGGCCGCCCCGCCGGGTCGGTCCCAGGAGCGATCGCCGTCAGGCGATACCGTCGGAATGGAGCACTTCGCCGTAGTTGCCGAAGCCGCTGGCCACCTTGATGTAGGCCTTGCGCAGCCGCTCGCCGTCCTGGAGCCTGGCGGCCTCATCGAGTTCGGCCAGGGCGACCTTGAGCTGGGTGGCCTGCTTGGTGGCCTCGGCCCGATCGGCGGGCAGCAGCCGCTCGTTGATGTAGAGCATCTGCCGCCCCACCTCCTGCATCGGGCCGTGGATCAGGTTACGGGTGAACACCCAGTTGCGTTCGTTCACCAGCTCGGCCAGCTCGGGCAGCCGCTCCTTGGCGGCCAGGAAGCCTTCAGCCTGGCGCTGGATGATCGCCAGGTCGGCTGCGCTGATCGTGGGAGGCTTCGCCTGGGCGCCATCGCAGGCGGTCAGGCCGAAGGACAACACCGCCGCCAGGCAGAGCAGGGCCAGGCGCATCAGGGCAGGGCGGAGCGCGGAAACCAGCTGTGCGGCCATGGGGTGGGAAACAGGCGTTCGAGACTGTAGGTCTGCTGCCCTTGCGGCGCTGCTACCGGCACAATGCCCCCGCAGGCTGTGCAAGCGGCGCGATGAGCATCCCCACAGCGATCCTGCAGGTGATCTGCCCAGACCGGCCCGGGCTGGTGGCCGAGCTTTCGGGTTGGGTGGCGGCCCATGGGGGTAACATCCGTCACGCTGACCACCACACCGACGCCGGGGCCGGCCTGTTTCTCAGCCGGATCGAGTGGGAGCTGGAGGGCTTCGGCCTGGCCCGTGCGGCGATGGCTCCGGCGGCGATGGCCCTGGTGGAGGGGCTGGGCGGAGAGGGCCAGCTGCATTTCTCCGATCAGATCCCCTCGGTGGCGATCTTCGTGGGCCGCCAGGAGCACTGCCTGGTGGACCTGCTCTGGCGCACCCGCTCCGGTGAGTTGGCGATGCGGGTGCCGCTCGTGATTTCAAACCATGCCGAGCTGCGGTCGCTTGCTGAGGATTTCGGTGCCCGTTTCGTCCACCTGCCCGTTGCGGCCGATGGCAAGCAGGCCGCTGAAGCAGCCCAGCTGGAGCTGCTCAGAGAGCACGGCATCGCGTTGGTGGTGCTGGCCAAATACATGCAGGTGCTCAGTCCGTTCTTCCTGGCCCGCTTCCCCCAGGTGATCAACATCCACCACTCCTTCCTGCCCGCCTTCCAGGGTGCCCAGCCTTACCACCGCGCCTGGGAGCGGGGGGTCAAGCTGATCGGAGCCACCGCCCACTACGTGACCGAAGACCTCGATGGGGGACCGATCATCGAGCAGGCCACCGTGCCGGTGAGCCATCGGGATGAGGTGGACGACCTGATCCGCAAGGGCCGGGACACCGAACGGCTGGCGCTGGCCCGGGCGCTGCGCCTGCATCTACGCGGCCAGGTGATGGTCTACCGCGGCCGCACGGCGGTGTTCTCCTGACCATGCGGCTGCCGGTCCATCGCCTCGACAGCGCCCGCCCCGAGACAGCCCCACCCCTGGGCTGGCGTTGCTTCCAGCTGGGCATGTTCATGCTGCCCAGCAGCGCCCTGCTCGCCGGTCTGCTGCTGCTGGTGGCGCTGGTGGCAGCCAGCCGCCGGGGCCGTTTCCTGCAGGACAACGCCAACCGGGTGCTGCTGGCCGTGGCCGCGTTGATGGTGCTTGGCTGCTTCCGCGCCACCAGTGGTTGGCTGGCCTGGGTGGGGCTGGGCAACTGGCTGCCGTTCTTCTGGGCCTTCTGGGGTTTCCAGCCCTATGTGGCCACCGCCGCCGCCCGGCGCCGCGTTGGGCTGTGGCTGCTGGCCGGCACGGTGCCGGTGATCGTCACGGGCCTGGGTCAGCTAAGGTGGGGCTGGTCGGGGCCGCTCCAGGTCCTGGGTGGGGCGATCATCTGGCACATCGGCGCGGGGGGCACGCCGGAGGGGCGCCTGTCCGGCCTGTTCGATTACGCCAACATCGCCGGCGCCTGGCTGGCGGTGGCCTGGCCGTTCGCGCTGGCGGCCCTGCTCCAGGCCGGCCAGAGCTGGCAGCGGCGAGCAGCGGCGCTGGGCCTGGCGGCCCTGCTGGCGGCCTCCCTTTATCTCACCGATTCCCGCAACGCATGGGGGGCGCTGGTGCTGGCGGTGCCGGTGGTGGCGGGTCCGCGCAGCTGGCTGTGGCTGCTGCCGCTGCTGCTGCTGGCGCTGCTGCCGGTGGCCCTGTCGGTGCTGCCGGGGGTGCCGCTGTTGCTGCAGGGTCCGTCGCGGGCGCTGGTGCCGGAGGCGATCTGGGGCCGGCTCACCGATCTGCAGCACGCCAGCGAGCGGCCGCTGGCGATCACCCGGCTCAGCCAGTGGGGCGTGGCCTGTTCGCTGATCGCGGAACGGCCGCTGCTGGGTTGGGGCGCCGCCGCCTTCAGCGTGATCTACCCGCTGCGCACCGGCTTCTGGCACGGCCATCCCCATAATCTGCCGATCGATCTGGCGCTGAGCCACGGGCTGCCGGCGGCGCTGCTGCTGGTGGGCTTGCTGCTGGGGCTGCTGATCATGGCCGCCCGGCGCGGCATGGCGGCCGGCGCCCTCTTCGACCGGGCCTGGTGGGGCGCCACGCTGGTGCTGGTGGCTCTGCATGCCACCGATATGCCGCTGTACGACAGCCGCCTCAACATCGCCGGCTGGGTGCTGTTCGCCGGGATCCGCGCCTACCTGCTGCCCGCTGCGCCCAGCACCAGCGCCATGCTCAGGCCGGAGTGAGCGCAGCGGTTTCGTCCGCCAATGCCTGCTGCCGGTGGGCGGCCAGGGTGGCCGCCGGCAGCGGCCCTTCCAGGTGCACCCACGGCAGCACCCGATCGGGGCTCCAGCTGGCGTGGATCACCTCCTGCCAGGGCGGCGGTGGCGGCATGGGTCCACCGCTGCTGTGGGGCGGGGCGCCCTGGTGGCCGGCGGCCGCTTCCCGGTAGGCGGCCTTCCAGCCGCCCAGTTGCCCGTGACGGCCGTGCACGGCGGCGATCACCTGCGCGAGGCGCCGGTCGCTGCGGGACAGCAACGCCTGGATCACGCTCCAGCCATAGCTCTCGGGCCGCAGCTCGATGCCCTTGGGCTGAAGGCGGCGGGCCAGTCGCTTGAGCCGCTTCTCCGCTTCCGGCCGCACCCCTTCCCACTGGAAGGGGGTGTGGGCCTTGGGCACAAAGGTGCTGACGCCGAGGCTGAGCCGCAGCCCTGGCGTGGCCGCCTTGATGGCGAGCAGCAGATCGGCGGTGGCTTCGATGTCGGCGTCGTCTTCGGTGGGCAGACCGGCCATGCCGTAGAGCTTCAGGCCGCTGAGCCCACCTTCCCTAGCGTAGCGGGCGGCGGCGAAGATCTCCTCGGTGGCGAGCTTCTTGTTTACCACCCGGCGCATGCGTTCGCTGCCGCTTTCGATCGCGATCGTGAGCGACTTGCTGCCCCGCTTTGCCAGGATCCGCCCCAGCTGGGGGGTCACGGTGGCGGCCCGCACCGAGCTGACGCTCACGCGCGTGCCCTCGAAGCGATCGCCATCGAGCCAGGTGAGCAGATCGGCGAACTGCGGGTGCTGGGTGACGGAGGCCCCCAGCAGGCCCAGCCGCTGGGTGGCGGCCAGACCCTTCTCCACGGCGGGGATGAGGCCGTCGTCGAGGGAGGGGGTGCGGAAGGGCAGGGTGAGGTAGCTGGCCAGGCAGAAGCGGCACAGCTCTGGGCAGCTGCGCACCACTTCCACCATGTGGATCGCGGGCCAGGCCGCCTCCGGGGTGATCACGGTGGAGTGGCTGAGGGTGTTGCCGCGCCAGGTCTGCTTGGCGATGGTGACCGGCAGACCCGGCTCGATCGGCTCCACGCCGAGCAGCTCCCCGTCTGCGCCATAGCGAGGCGCATAGAGCGCGGGCACGTAGATGCCGGGGATCTGGGCGAGTGCGCGCAAGCGCTCGGCCCGCGGCGTCCGGCGCCCGGCCTGGATGGCGTCAATGAAGGCCGGCAGCAGCAGCTCGCCATCGCCCAGCAGCACCGCATCAAAAAACGGTGCCAGCGGTTCGGGGTTGGCGGTGAGCACCGGACCGCCGCCGAACACGATCGGATCGCGCTCGCCCCGCTCCTGGCTCCAGAGCGGAATGCCCAGCTGCTCCAGCAGATCGAGCAGCACGGGGCCATCGAGCTCCCAGCTGAGCGACAGGCCGAACAGATCGAGCTGGCGGTGAGGCGGATCGCCCTGGTCGGTGAACAGCCGCCGCACATCCACATCGCTGCGGCTGGCCAGGCTGGCCCACACCACCTGGTAGCCAAGGCTGGTAATGCCCACCGAATAGGTGCTCGGAAAGGCCAGCACCGCCTTCAGCGCCCCCACCTCCGGCACGGCGGGCTCAAACAGCAGGGTTTCCTGATTCAGGGGTGGAGGTAGGCGTTGGCTTTCATCTTGCAGGCGCGACCGGCAGGGCTGCCGTGGCCCATGGGGAGGAAATGGACGGCTGCGGGAATCCTGAAGGTGCGGCACTACGCCCGCCGCACGGTCAACACCTGTGAGCAGTGGCTGCGGCGCTTCCTGCGCTTCCACGGCCTGCGACACCCCCGGGAGATGGGCAGCCCTGAGGTGAATGCCTTCCTCGCCCATCTGGCGGTGGAACGGAAAGATAAGTGCCTCCACCCAGAACCAGGCGCTGGCGGCACTGTTGTTTCTCTACCGGGAGCTCCTGAAGCAGGATCTGGACTGCCAGCGGCGCGAACTCACGGTTGCTTCTTTCCTTCTTTCAGGCCGACGTTGACTTGGTGATGCAGGGAGCGGTGAAGAATAAGATTATTGCTGGCGAGATTGATCGGACAAAGCAGCTGGTTTATGGCGCGTGATCTATCCGCCTATTTGCAGGATGTCCTTGAGGCCTGTAATTCGATTTAAGACGTCATGAGCGGCGTCTCGTTAGAGGAGTATCGAAGTAAGCGTACCGTGAGATCTGCAGTCGAGCGAGAGTTCATCATTATTGGTGAGGCACTGAGACGGGTCAGTGCCCTCGATGAAACGCTGTTTGGTTTCATATCCAATTCACGTGCGATCGTTGATTTTCGAAACCTGCTTGCTCATGACTATGGAGCAGTTGATGATGATACCGTTTTCGGGCTTGTCTATTCAGACCTGATTTTGCTGAAGGCGGAGGTTAGCGAGTTTTTGGATGACTGCCAAGACGCAAACTAAACACGCCATTCACCTGATCCGCATCCGGGGCGTTTCTAGTTCCTGCCTGAACTCAATGCGTCCAGCTGATGGCTGGCGTTAGGTACCACCAATGAATCCCGTCACTCGTGCCGCAACCGAAGCTGGAGCTCTGGTGTTCGCTTTGGCGGCACTCGCGGTTGCGATGCTCTACATCACCTTTGGAGGCGTTCATGTTAGCAGCGTTCTTGCGCCTGCGATTGCACTAGGTGTTGTTGGTGGAGTCACGGCTTTCCTTTCGGTCTTGGCCCTGGCAACTGGTCGCTTCCAAGGCAAGAAACCGGTCCTAGGTCCGAGACGCGGAGCCGTAATTGGCGTTCTCGCAGTTGTGGTTGTCGCTTCGGCGAACTCCCTCTTCACGTTCGGATCAGGTGGCCTTCTTTACAGCCTGGTCGGGCAAGTGGGATACGCAGTCGTCATTGGTGGGTGTCCTGCTGCCGCTTTCGCTGCCTTCTTGGGGTGTCTCCTTGAGAGAAGGCATTTCAGTGAGCACGGCGCTTAATAGTTCGCCTAAGCGTTGAGAGATGGAGATGGGAAGCTTCAACCAAAGCGGGTAGCCTCTTCTTGTTGTTGCTTAAATTGCCTACAGGCGCACGTCCAGAAGTAGGGATACAGCCACGGTTAGAGCGTTGAGGTGTGGTGAGCATTGTTGGCCCAAGCATTATCATCTGATCAAGGCGTGGCGACTTCATGGCGTTAGCATTACGGTCTGGCGACAGCCCCGGCGCTGTGCCGCAGTTGCGCGCCTGCTCCCTTAGGCGGCAAGGTGTTACCGCACTTCGGTTTTTGCTGTCGTACCGCTGTCTTCTTCTGCGGTGAATAGCCCTGCCATTCGACCTATGACGACAACCACCGCCACTCTTGACACCTTGCGCTCCGGTGAGCTGAAGGGGATCACGCGGCTGGATCTTTCCTGCGGGCTGCAGGAGTTCCCGCCGGAGATCTTCGAGTTGGCCGATACCCTTGAAGTTCTCAACCTCTCGGGCAACTTGTTATCCAACCTCCCGGACGACTTGTCGCGGCTGAGCAAGTTGCGGGTGTTGTTCTGCTCGGACAATCGCTTTACCGAGCTGCCCGAGGTGCTGTCCTCCTGCGTTCACCTTGAGATGGTTGGGTTTAAGGGCACCTCGAATTATGAGCTTTTTATCAACTCCAGGCAGTCACAAAAAAACGCCTTTCGGCATCGTGACAGCTAATTATAAGTGCACAGACAATGGGAACTGAGTCCTCAATATTATTCAGT
>Ga0247832_1000146_pt1 | contig 137675 bp, 140 predicted proteins | sample LaCruzMarch2015__10_FD_192407 | JGI IMG/M metagenome (GOLD analysis project Ga0247832, IMG submission 192407) | Freshwater microbial communities from meromictic Lake La Cruz, Castile-La Mancha, Spain - LaCruzMarch2015_4m | ecosystem: Environmental > Aquatic > Freshwater > Lake | place: Spain... | reverse complement strand
ATCCCAAAACCCTAGCGCGGGATGCGGCTATTTTGGTGCACCAAGCCGGTTACCAGCTGCGCTCTGCAGGTATCATTAATATGTTTCCCCACACCTCGCACGTAGAGTCGATTGCGGTATTTGAGCGACTTACGGGGCCTGGCATTCTAAATACGTCAACCGCAGTCTATTAATCTGGTTGCCATGCGACAACTTTTTCGCGTTGGATTGCTAACCAGGCTTTTAATTCTCCATTGTCAATAATTGGAATCATGCGCCAGTTCATCATAAAAATCGTACCGTCTTTTTTATAATTTACGGCCGAACCTTCGAAGACCGTGACATCAATGAGGCATTTCCGTAAGCGTTGAATAACCTTTTGGGAGGTACTTGGGCCCTGCAGAATCTTTGGAGATTGCCCGAGAATCTCATCTGCGCTATAGCCGGTCAGTTGCGTGAACGCTGGGTTAGTGTAGGTAATTTTGGGGTTACTTGATGCATCGGTGATAAGAACAGAATCGTAGCCCTGCAAAAGTATGGTCTCCAGAATAGATTGGCATAAATCACTACTGAAGGTATTTTTAAGATTGCACAGCATAACCAAACAGTAACATAGTAAATTTTTTTAGATTTGCTTTGTCGTTATCACTACTAATCAGCCTCGCTAGATAAAGCCCCAAAGAAAAAGCGCCCCGCAGGGCGCTTCTCTTTAACGCTGATTACGACTTAGTCGCGATCGCCACCCATGATCCCAAAGAGGGCCAAGAGGTTGGTGAAGATGTTGTACACGTTTAAGTAAATCGCGAGTGTCGCCATCACGTAGTTGGTTTCACCGCCATTGACAACCCGCTGTACGTCCACCAGGATGAAGGCCGAGAAAATCGCAATTGCCAACACCATCAAGGTCAACATCAAGGCAGGCATTTGCAGCCAAATGTTGGCAAGGGATGCCACGATCAGCAGTAAAACGCCAATCATGAGGAACTTACCCATGCTGCCAAAGTCACGCTTGCTGACGGTAGCAATGCTGGCCATGACCGTGAAGATCAGGGCAGTACCACCAAATGCACCCATGATCAGGGTTGCGCCGTTGCTATAGGTGCCTAGGGTGTAGCCAACTAAACGGGACAGCATCACGCCCATAAAGAAGGTGAAACCCAGCAACAGCAATACACCTAAGCCGCTGTCTTTATTGCGGTCAATCGCCCAGAAGAAACCGAAGGCCACGGCCATAAAGACAATGAAGCCCATGAAGGGGCTGCCTTCAAATAGCTTGAATCCCATCGCAACACCAAGCCAAGCGCCAATGACGGTTGGAACCATCGAAAGTGCCAGCAAGGCGTAGGTATTACGCAGAACCTTGTTTCGGACCTGTGCATTTGCAACTGAGCCTGTTTGCCCAAAGCCGAACGAGTTCAAATCACTCATATTGACTCCTTTTATCTAATAACGTGAGTCCACCACGGGACTTTGATAGTAAGTATAGACAAAATTGATGAAATCAAGGGCAATTGCAATAGGAATAGATGAAATAGGGTTATACCTTGCAAATTCAAGAGCTTAGGCATTTGCCTATGGGGGTAAATACGGGCAGGGGATGTATAATCTCTCGATCGATAAATTCAGCGTAATGCATCGGCATCGGCAGCATGAAACCCCTTATTTTGGGCAAAAAAGCTGCTTTTTTAATATTATTGATTTAACCACTGGAGTTTTGCATGGCAATGGAGCGCACCCTTTCTATTATTAAACCCGATGCAGTAGCAAAAAATGTCATCGGACAGATTTATTCCCGTTTTGAGCAAGCTGGCCTCAAAGTCATCGCATCCAAAATGGCGCATTTGTCGCAGCAAGAAGCCGAGCAGTTTTATGCCGTGCACGCTGCTCGCCCATTCTTTAAAGATTTGGTGAGTTTCATGATTTCAGGTCCAGTGATGATCCAGGTACTGCAGGGCGATAACGCCATTGCAAAAAACCGTGAACTCATGGGCGCAACTGATCCCAAAAAAGCCGACAAGGGCACGATTCGTGCTGACTTTGCAGACAGCATTGATGCCAATGCGGTACATGGCTCCGACGCGCCAGAAACTGCTGCTGTGGAAATTAGTTTCTTTTTTCCAGGCATGAATATCTTTTCGCGTTAATTGATTGACTACCCCGCGCACAAATCTCCTGGATTTTGACGCTGCCGGCATGGCAGCGTATGTCGCGGGTCTAAATGAAAAACCATTTCGGGCCAAGCAGCTCCTGAATTGGGTTCACCAGCGCGGCGTGTCGGATATCGCCGCGATGAGTGATCTAGCAAAACCCTTTCGCGCTTCCTTAGCCGATCATGCAGAAATTAAACCGCTACCCGTCATCCGGGACGAGCAGGCGATAGATGGTACCCGCAAGTGGCTGATTGATGTGGGCGCCAAAGATGCGGTGGAGATGGTGTTTATCCCCGAAGACGACCGCGGTACTTTGTGCATTTCATCGCAGGCCGGCTGCGCAGTGAATTGCCGTTTTTGCTCGACTGGGTATCAAGGCTTCTCGCGCAACCTCACTGCCGGTGAAATCATCGGCCAACTTTGGTATGCCGAGCATGAACTCAAAAAAGATCCGAACGCCATCTTGCGCTTAGAGGAGTACCCAACCCCAGGCTATGTTTACAGTGGCCGGGTGGTCTCCAATGTGGTGCTAATGGGCATGGGCGAGCCTTTACTTAATTACGACAACGTATTAACTGCATTGCGCTTGATGCTTGACGACAACGCTTACGGTTTGTCACGCCGCCGCGTCACTGTTTCCACCTCTGGCGTCGTGCCGATGATGGATCGCTTATCCCAAGATTGCCCCGTCGCCTTAGCAGTGTCATTACATGCACCCAATGATGCGCTGCGCGACCAGTTGGTTCCCTTGAATATTAAATACCCGCTGCGTGAATTACTGGCGGCCTGCGAGCGCTATTTAGAATTTGCCCCCCGTGATTTTTTAACCTTTGAATACTGCATGCTCGAAAATGTGAATGACAGCGATGCGCAGGCCAAAGAATTAATTCGTTTGCTGAGCGGCATTAAATGCAAGGTCAATCTGATTCCCTTTAATCCCTTCCCTGAATCCGGTTTGACGCGTTCATTGCCGCAGCGCGTTCAGGCATTTATGCATTTATTACAAGACGCGGGCATGATTGCCACCGTGCGTAAAACCCGCGGTGATGATATTGCCGCGGCATGCGGTCAACTTGCTGGTGATGTGGTGGATCGGACGCGTGTGCGTGAGCGCGCGCTCTACGAGCAACCCATCGAATGGGTCAACCGTTAATATTCAATACACCCATGACAGCACCCAAAGAAACTATGTCCAATTGCCTGCCTCCATTACCCCTCGGTCCATCGCCTAAGCGCGCTTCCCGTCAATCGGAAGTGGTTTGGGAAAGTGCTCGCATTACCGTTGGTGGCAATGCGCCAGTGCGCGTGCAGTCGATGACCAATACCGATACCGAAGACGCCATTGCAACCGCAATCCAAGTCAAAGAATTAGCCCGCGCTGGCTCCGAGATGGTGCGCATTACCGTCAACACGCCGGCCGCTGCCGCCGCTGTTCCCTACATTCGGGAACAGCTCGATAAGATGGGCGTGTACGTGCCACTCATTGGCGACTTTCATTACAACGGCCACACCTTACTGAAAGAGCATCCCGAGTGCGCTAGGACTTTATCCAAGTACCGCATTAATCCCGGTAACGTCGGCAAGGGCGCTAAGCGCGATCCGCAGTTTGCGCAAATGATTGAAGCCGCTTGCGAATACCGCAAACCCATTCGCATCGGTGTGAATTGGGGCAGCCTGGATCAAGAGCTACTTGCCAGCATCATGGATGTCAATGCTGCGCTGCCTTCGCCGAAGTCAGCACAAGAAGTGATGATCGAGGCGCTGATTCAGTCGGCCCTGCAATCGGCAGAAAAAGCGGAAGAGCTCGGCATGGACCCCAATCAAATTACGCTCTCGTGCAAAGTGAGTAACGTGCAAGATTTAGTGGCGGTCTACCGCGACCTGGCGCGCCGCTGCGATTACCCATTGCATTTGGGCTTAACCGAAGCCGGCATGGGCAGCAAAGGCATTGTGGCCTCGACGGCAGCCCTAGCAATCCTATTGCAAGAAGGCATTGGTGACACCATTCGCATTTCACTTACGCCTGATCCCGGCGCTCCCCGTGAAAACGAAGTGATTGTGGGACAAGAGATTTTACAAACCATGGGTCTGCGTAATTTCACGCCGATGGTGATTGCCTGCCCAGGTTGCGGCCGTACCACGAGCACAACCTTTCAGGAATTAGCCGCCAATATTCAATCGTATTTACGTCAGCAAATGCCGGTATGGAAAAAAACCCATCCGGGCGTCGAAGAAATGAATGTTGCCGTGATGGGTTGCATTGTGAATGGCCCGGGCGAGAGTAAGCACGCCAATATTGGAATCTCATTACCAGGCACGGGCGAAACGCCAGCTGCCCCGGTGTTCGTCGATGGCGTCAAGGTGAAGACGCTCCGCGGTGAATCGATTGCGCAAGACTTTCAGGTGATTGTGGAAGAGTACGTCAAAACCCGTTACGGCAGTACGCAAGCATGAGTAATCCCAAGCTGCAAAAAATAAACGGCGTACGGGGCATGAATGACCTTCTGCCTGCCGATGCGCAGCAGTGGACGCATTTGGAAAATGCCGTTCGTGATCTTACGCGTGCCTATGGATACGAATTACTGAAAACGCCGATTGTGGAATCCACGCCAGTCTTTCAGCGCGGCATTGGTGAGGTAACGGACATTGTCGAGAAGGAGATGTATTCCTTTGAAGACCGTTTGAATGGCGAGCAGTTAACGCTTCGGCCAGAAGGTACGGCTGCACTCGTGCGCGCCGTGATTGAACACAATTTACTCTACGACGGCCCTAAGCGCCTTTGGTACACCGGCCCGATGTTCCGGCATGAGCGGCCACAGCGGGGACGCTATCGCCAGTTTCATCAATTTGGGATTGAGGCCTTGGGGTTTGCTGGCCCGGACATCGACGCTGAAATCATTTTGATGGGCCAGCGCTTATGGGACGAGCTGGGTTTACGCGGCGTGCGCTTAGAAATCAATTCGCTGGGTCAGGCTGATGAGCGCGCGCAACACCGCACCGCCTTAATTGCCTATTTTGAGAAAAACGCGTCCGCTTTGGATGCGGATTCACAGCGGCGCCTCACAACCAATCCACTGCGCATCCTCGATTCTAAAAATCCAGACATGCAAGCCCTGATTGAAGACGCGCCGCGTCTGCTCGATTTTCTGGGACCCGAATCGCTGGCGCACTTTGAAGCCGTGCAAGCGTTACTCAAAGCCAATAACGTGCCGTGCAAGATCAATCCACGCTTGGTGCGGGGTTTGGATTATTACAACCTCACGGTATTTGAATGGGTAACCGATGCCCTCGGCGCGCAAGGCACGATTGCGGGCGGCGGTCGTTACGACCCCTTAATCGAGCGCATGGGTGGTAAATCAGCGCCAGCATGCGGCTGGGCCATGGGTATGGAGCGGGTACTCGAACTCATGAAGTTATCCGAGTCGTTGCCCGAGCCCACCAATTTATGCGACGTCTTTGTGTTGCATCAGGGTGGCGAGACCTTGCGTACCGCGATGGTTGCTGCGGAAGAAATGCGCAGCGCCGGTATTGATGTTGTTCTATTTTGCGCGCCAGACGGCCAAGCAGCCAGTTTTAAGTCCCAAATGAAGAAGGCCGATGCCAGTGGCGCGGCGTATGCGGTGATCATTGGCCCTGATGAGTTGGCACGCAATGAGGCGCAACTCAAAGATTTGCGTGGGGGCGAAGAGCAGCGCGCTATTCCCCTAGACGGCTTGCTTAGTACCGTAATTGATGCCTTAGTGTCCACATCCGAATAGAATGACGCATTCGTACCGTATTTAATAGCCTTGGATTGTTATGCCTTTAGACCTCGAAGAACAAGAACAGCTGGACAGCTTTAAAGCCTTTTGGGAGAAATACCGCTCCCTCATCTTGGGCGTAGTCACAGCTGTCTTATTTGTATTTGCCGCTTACAACGGCTGGCAGTGGTGGAAGAACAGCCAAGCAACCGAAGCTGGCAAGCTCTACGAAACCATGATGGGCTCGATTGAAAAAGGCAATAAAGAACAAAGCATGCAGGCGGCAGACGATTTGCAAAAACAATTTTCTGGAACCAGCTATGCCCCCATGGCGAGTTTGATTGCAGCAAAACTGGCTGCGGATGCCGGTGATGCCGCTAAATCCCAAGCCTATCTGCGCTGGGTTTCTGAGAAAGCAGCCAATGAGGGATACAAGGCTTTAGGAAAGTTGCGCTTAGCAACGGCCTTGATGGACGAAGGTAGCGCAAAGTCACTTGCTGAAGCCGATGCGATTCTAAAAGGCAAGCCAACCATCGGATTTGAGCCCTTATGGTTTGAGCGCAGAGGCGACTGGTATCTCGTTCAGCAAAAGAATAAAGAGGCTAGAACCAGTTATTTGCAAGCGTGGAAGTTATTGGAAAAATCCAAGGAGTTCCCACAAGAAGCGCGCAGTCTGCTTAAAGTCAAGCTCGATGCCGTTGGGGGCATTGAATGAAACGTCTTTTAGGCGCAGCCCTTGTCGCCGTGTTGGCAGTTAGCCTCGTGGCCTGCTCCGGTAAAGCGCGCGTGCGCCAGCCCGCTGAATTAGTCAAAGTAACAAACCAGTTTGATTTAGCCCCAGTATGGTCTGTCAGCATTGGCTCCTCTGAGCCCTTTAACTTTCATCCAGCAGTCGCAGGTGACGCGGTGTATGCGGCATCGCGCCGAGGCAGTCTGCGCAAAATCGATTTGCAAAGTGGCAAGACTGTATGGGATGTCACCGTTCCAGAAAAGCTGAGTATTGGCCCTGGCTCGGATGGCAAAGTCACTGCAGTGGTGACCACAGAAGGCGATGTCTTTGCTTATGACGATAGTGGCAAAAACATTTGGAAGTTTCACATTGGTGGGGAAGTATTGACAGCCCCGGTAGTGGCTGGCGGTATGGTGGTGATTCGCGGCCTTGATAACCGCTTTGTGGGTTTGGATGCCGCAACGGGTAAGCGCCGCTGGATTTACCAGCGCCAGCAATCGGCATTGTCCTTGCGGGTTGGTTACGGCATGTTATCGATTGGCAATGAAGTGATCGTCACTGGTTTTGCAGGCGGTCGCTTTGGCATGATTGGCATTGCCAATGGCGGACTCGTTTGGGAAACGCCGATCTCCTTTCCGAAGGGCTTTTCTGAGATCGAGCGCCTCAATGATGTGAGTGCCAAGCCCAGCATGGAGGGTGAACGGATTTGCGCCGTGTCCTATCAGGGTCGTATCGGTTGTGCACAAGCGCGCACCGGCACTTTGACTTGGTTTAAAGATTTTTCTAGCTATACAGGCACTACGCAAAGTGCCGAGTTTGTTTTTGCCGCCAATGAAAAATCGCACGTCACGGCGTTTCGGAGTAGCGACGGTGTACAGGTATGGGAGAACACCCAACTGACTTGGCGTGATGTTGGCGAACCCTTGGCAATTGGCCGGGTGGTCTTGATGGGTGACAAGCAAGGCTACATTCATGCGATGTCGCAGGCAGGCGGCGAGATGCTCGCGCGCATTCGCCATGACACCACGCCCGTGACGGCAGCGCCAATTGCAGTAGGCGGCTTGATTCTGGTTCAGTCTCAAGGCGGTAAATTAGCGGCGTACAGCCCCAAATGAAACCAGTTATCACCATTGTTGGCCGACCAAACGTCGGCAAATCCACTTTATTTAATCGCCTAACGCGTTCACGCGATGCCCTCGTTGCCGACTTTTCTGGGCTTACACGCGATCGCCATTACGGTAATAGCCGCATTACCTCGCGCGAGTTCATTTGCGTCGATACCGGCGGCTTTGAGCCGGTGGCAAAAACCGGCATCGTTGCCGAGATGGCTAAACAAACCAAGCAAGCCGTTGCTGAATCCGATTTAATTATTTTCTTGGTGGACGGCCGTTTAGGCATGGCGCCGCAAGATCGCGTGATTGCCGATTTTTTACGCAAGACCGGACGCCCTGTTGTGTTGGCCGTTAACAAAACCGAAGGCATGTCGCAGGGCATCGTGACGGCGGATTTTCATGAGCTGGGCTTGGGCGAGCCGTTTGCGATCTCCTCAGCGCATGGCGACGGCGTTAAAACATTGGTGGATGATGCGCTTGATTCGCTCGGAATACCCGAGCCCGATGACAGCGCTGACGCTGATCCTTTAACTCCACGCGCCATGAAAATCGCGGTGGTGGGCCGCCCCAATGTGGGTAAGTCGACGCTCATCAATAAACTCATTGGTGAAGAACGCGTGATTGCATTTGATATGCCGGGTACTACTCGGGATGCGATTGAAGTGCCTTTTGAGCGTAACGGCAAGTCCTACATCTTGATCGATACCGCCGGCTTGCGTCGCCGTGGCAAGGTATTCGAAGCGATCGAAAAGTTCTCCGTTGTCAAAACCTTGCAGGCGATTGCCGATGCCAATGTCGTGATCTTGATGCTGGATGCTCAGCAAGATATTTCAGAGCAAGATGCGCACATTGCGGGATTTATTTTGGAAGCGGGCCGCGCACTGGTATTGGCAATCAATAAGTGGGATGGCGTCGATCACTACGTCAAAGAGCGCTGCCGAGTCGAGATTGGTCAAAAGCTGCGCTTCTTGGATTTTGCTAATGTGCATCCCATCTCCGCTAAAAAAGGCACCGGCTTAAAAGAGCTGTTTAAGGATGTGGATTTAGCCTATGCCGCAGCCATGGCGAAGCTACCTACACCAAGACTGACGCGCATTTTGGCAGAAGCAGTAGAGCATCAGCAGCCCAAGCGTGTTGGCATGGGCCGTCCTAAATTACGCTATGCCCATCAGGGCGGGATGAACCCACCGATTGTGGTGATTCATGGCAGTGCGCTCAGTGGTGTGACAGATAGCTATAAGCGCTTTTTAGAAGGGCGCTTTCGGGAGGCATTTAAGTTGCGGGGAACCCCCTTGCGAATTGAAATGCGCACCAATAAAAACCCCTATGTGGACGCCGATAAAGGCAAAAAGCGCTAATCTAGTGCCATTCTTCTGCCTTTAATCATTCAGTGTTACTGTTGTTTTGGCAGAATAGTTTTAAGCGGTATATATTCATAACCATAGAGTGAATAGCACGCCGTCATGCAGTCCCTTGTTGTCGAATGTAAAAAAGCAAGACTCCCACACATCCAATAATGAATAAGGAGCAGTATGAATAGTAATAAGACCCAATTACTTCAGGATCCCTTCCTGAATACCTTGCGCAAAGAGCACGTTCCCGTATCAATTTACTTGGTCAACGGCATTAAGCTGCAAGGCAATATTGAATCCTTTGACCAGTACGTTGTTTTGCTACGCAACACCGTCACACAAATGGTCTACAAGCATGCGATTTCAACGATTGTTCCAGCGCGTGCAGTGACCTTCCGCGTGGATGAGGAAGAGCCTTCTGCATAAAACGGGCGTCGATGCCGTTCGCGCGGTACTGGTGGGTGTGGACTCGGGGCGCGAAGACTTCCCTGACAGCATGGCTGAGCTCAGCCTTTTGGCCGATAGCGCTGGATCTGTTCCGGTTGCCAGTGTCGTCGCTCGCAAAGGCCGTACCGACCCCGCTTTATTTGTGGGCTCTGGTAAAGCCAATGAAATCAAACGGGCACTCGAAGAGAACGACGCTGAGCTCGTTATCTTTAATCACCCCCTATCCCCAAGCCAACAGCGCAATTTAGAGCGCCACCTCGGTCACCATGTGATGGACCGGACTGGCCTGATATTGGATATTTTTTCGCAGCGAGCCCAAAGCCACATTGGTAAAACCCAGGTGGAGTTGGCGCAAGTCCGCTACCGCATGTCACGCCTCGTGCGTGCCTGGAGTCACTTGGAGCGCCAAAAGGGCGGTATTGGTCTGCGCGGCGGCCCTGGTGAAACCCAGATGGAGCTGGACCGCCGTATGCTGGCGACCAAAGCCAAGCGCCTGGAGCTCGAGCTCGAAAAGCTCCAGCGCCAACAGCGTACCCAGCGCCGGGCGCGTAGCCGCAAGGATGTCTTCTCGGTTTCCTTGGTGGGCTATACCAATGCCGGTAAATCGACCTTATTTAATGCCCTAACCAAGGCCGATACCTATGCTGCTGATCAGCTGTTTGCGACCCTAGATACCACCTCGCGGCGGTTCTTTTTACCTGAAGTGGGGTCGATTGTGGTCTCGGATACGGTGGGCTTTATTCGGGACTTGCCGCACCAGCTGGTGGAAGCCTTTCGGGCGACCTTGGACGAGACCATCCATGCCGACTTAATACTGCATGTGATTGATGCCTGTAGCCCAGTCGCCAAGGAGCAGCAAGCCCAAGTGGAGGCCGTTTTGGCTGAAATTGGGGCCGATTCCATCCCGCGGCTAGAGGTCATGAACAAGATTGACCTGATGCCCCAGACCTTTACGAAAGGGCCCATGGTTGTAAGGGATATTGAGGGCCTGCCAAGCCGCATTTATCTGTCGGCGCAAACGGGGCTGGGCCTTGATTTACTGCGGGATACTCTCGCTCAAAGCGCTGTAATGACTGATAGAATTAGGGATCAACACAACCGACCCAAGTCGCAATTGACTACGGAGGAGTTGTTGGCCCCTATGACAGAACGACCTGATTCCGCTGAATTTAACCCGATTCCACTAAAACACTATTTACCCCATGATGCGTAGACTGCTTTCGATTTTTTCGGTAAATGACCCTGGCTGGGGAAATTCGCCACGCCCCAATGACAATAAAGGCGATGCCGCCGGCTCGAACGAGCCCAAGTCCGGCAATGAGGGTGCCCCTCCGCCCGAAGAGCAGGGTGCCTCTGCAAATCCCCCTCCAGCAAGGCCGGATTCCGGTCGCAAGCCGGTCGGTAATGGTCCTCCAGATCTGGATGAGCTGTGGCGCGACTTTAACGATCGCCTGAGCGGTTTGTTTGGCGGCAAAAAGGGCTCTGGCAGACCCAGTGGTGGCTGGGATGGCAAGCCCAACCCGAATCCCAATAATGGCAAAGGCGGCCCACCGGGTGGCTCACGCCCACCGATTTTTTCAGGTGGATTGCCGTTTTCCTCGAAGAACGGCATCTTGGCCGCGCTTGGCGGTGTCTTCTTTATCTGGATTGCGAGCGGCTTTTTTATGATCCAAGAGGGTCAGGCTGGCGTAGTGCTTACATTTGGTAAATACGATTACACCGCAGGTCCTGGTATTAACTGGCGCATGCCCTACCCATTTCAAACCACCGAAGTGGTGAATATTTCAGCGGTACGATCCGTTGAGATCGGTCGGTCGGTTGTGATTAAGGCGACCAACCAAAAAGACTCTTCGATGCTGACTGAAGATGAAAATATTATTGATGTGCGCTTTGCTGTGCAATACCGTTTGAAAGACTCAACCGAATACCTCTTCAATAATCGGGATCCCGACTTTGCTGTAGTGCAGGCCGCCGAAACCGCGGTGCGTGAGATCGTGGCACGCAGCACGATGGATAACGTACTGTATGAAGGCCGTGAAAAGATTGCGATTGATTTAACTGCATCGATTCAGCGCATCTTAGATAGTTACAAGGCCGGTATCTTTATTACCAGTGTCACGGTGCAAAACGTACAGCCGCCAGAGCAGGTACAAGCGGCTTTTGATGATGCTGTCAAAGCAGGTCAAGACCAAGAGCGCCTGAAAAGCGAAGGTCAAGCGTATGCGAATGACATTATTCCGCGGGCCAAAGGTACAGCTGCTCGCTTGATTGAAGAGGCCGAAGGTTACAAAGCACGTGTCAGCGCAACCGCAGAAGGTGATGCCATGCGCTTTAAGCAAATCTTGGTGGAGTACGCTAAAGCACCGCAGGTAACGCGCGATCGCATGTACGTCGATACTATGCGTGAGGTCTACACCAATGTGTCTAAGATTTTGGTTGATACCGCAAAAGGCAACAACATGCTGTATTTACCGCTCGATAAGATCGTCTCGCAAGTCACTGCGGAGAGCAATCAAGTGGCCAGTCAAGCCACGGGTTCCGTTACCGTTAATTCAGCGGGCGATATCCCTACCACTACCAGAGCGCCAGAGCGCACACCGGATCGCCGTGACGGCGGTCTGCGTAGCCGTGATCGGGACGTACGATAATGAATATGAACCCAAACCGCATTATTGCCACTGTCATCGGCCTAGTTCTGATTGGCATCGTTCTCTCGTCTAGTATTTTTGTTTTGGATCAGCGTAAGTACGCCGTTGTCTTTGCCTTCGGTCAGTTTGTCCGCACGGCAGATGATCCAGGCTTGCACTTTAAGTTGCCCGCTCCCTTTCAGAATATCCGCTACTTTGATCGCCGCATTATGACGATCGATAACCCGGAAGCAGAGCGCTACATTACGGCTGAGAAGAAAAACTTATTGGTTGATTCCTACGTGAAGTGGCGCATTGTCGATCCACGTAAATTCTTCATCAGCTTTAAGGGCGATGAGCGGATGGCTTCTGACCGCTTAACGCAACTGGTGCGTTCCGCCCTGAACGAAGAGTTCACCAAACGCACGATCCGGGAAATTATTTCCGAGCAGCGCGATGAAGTGATGCAAAACATTCGTAAAAAAGTAGAAGTCGATGCGGCCGATATTGGCGTTGAAATTGTTGACGTGCGTTTAAAGCGTATCGATCTCTTGGCGGAAATTAGTGACTCGGTCTATCGCCGGATGGAAGCCGAGCGTAAGCGCGTAGCCAATGAACTCCGCTCAACCGGTGCTGCGGAGTCCGATAAGATTCGTGCGGATGCGGAGCGCCAGCGAGATGTGATTCTGGCCGAGGCATATCGCGATGCCCAGCGCATCAAAGGTGCTGGCGATGCCCGTGCAACGGCTTTTTATTCTGAGGCCTTTGGGCGCGATCCCCAGTTTGCCCAGTTTTACCGCAGCTTAGAGGCTTATCGCAGTTCGTTTAAAGACAAGCGCGATATTATGGTGATTGAACCCAGTAATGAGTTCTTCAAGCACCTTAATAAAAAATAATAAGCGCGTATCGTGAATCGTTGGTTACTGCCTGAAGACATCGCTGATGTCTTGCCTGCGAAGGCGCGTAAAGTCGAGCAGCTGCGCCGCAGTTTGCTCGATTTGTATCGCTCCTACGGTTACGAGCAAGTGGCACCCCCTTTACTGGAGTTTTTAGATTCATTGCTGACGGGTACGGGCTCTGACCTCAACTTGCAAACGTTTAAGTTAGTTGATCAGCTCTCTGGCAGAACCTTGGGCTTACGAGCCGACATGACCCCCCAGGTGGCTCGGATTGATGCCCATTTGCTCAATCGCACTGGTGTAACGCGGCTTTGCTATGCGGGACCCATTGCCCACACACGGGCGCCGATCGGCTGCTCCTCGCGTGAAGAACTGCAACTCGGTGCGGAAATTTACGGCCACGCTGGCTGGGAGGCTGACTTAGAGGCCTTATCGCTTTTATTGCAAACCCTGCAGACGGCAGGCCTGAAGCAGGTTTACCTCGATCTCTCCCATGCTGGTATTTTGACTGGCATATTGGAAGGGCAGGTAATTAGTAAAGAAGAGATTGAAACCCTCTACGGTCTTTTGCAAAGCAAAGACCGCAGCAGCCTTGCAAGCTGGTCGCGTAATTTACCGCAGCCCGTTGGCCAAGCCCTAATGGCATTAACTGAATTGAGTGGCCCAGCAGCCGAGGTCTTGGCTAAGGCACGCAGTGGTCCATTAGCTCTGCCGAATAACGCATTGGTGACCGATGCGCTGGCCCTCCTTGAGCGCCTGTTTGGAGCGCTCAGCGCCGTATCGCCGGCACCCGAAGTCAGCATTGATTTAGCCGATTTACGGGGCTATCAGTACCACAGCGGCATGATGTTTACGGCTTACGTTGATCAGTTGCCGCAACCGATCGCCCGGGGTGGGCGCTATGACCACGTCGGCCAGGCATTTGGACGTGCCCGTCCAGCAACTGGCTTTTCGCTTGATTTATTGACCTTGGCTAGTTTATCGACTGAACTAGAGGGGCGTTCGGCTATTATGGCGCCGTGGATTGATGATGCAGCCTTGCAAGTCGCCATTCAGTCTCTTCGTGCTGTGGGTGAGATTGTGGTTCAGCTGGCACCAGGGGACGACGCCCTCAGTGCCGAATATCGCCTGGATCGGGTTTTGCTTCTGCAGGACGGTGTGTGGAAAGTACAATCCAGAGGTGCTTCTGAGCTCAGTTAGCATGCAGTGATGTATTTTTGAATGATTTGTTTATTACTGGATTGACTATGCCTCAACAACAGCAAACTCATGGCCGCAATGTGGTCGTTATTGGCACGCAGTGGGGTGATGAGGGCAAGGGTAAAGTTGTTGATTGGTTAACGGACCATGCACAAGCCGTAGTGCGCTTTCAGGGTGGACATAATGCGGGGCACACCCTCATTATTGGTGATAAGAAAACCATTCTGCGTTTAATTCCGTCGGGCATCATGCACACGAAGGTGATTTGCTACATTGGCAATGGCGTTGTGCTATCACCGGAAGCCTTATTTAAAGAGATTAGTGAGCTAGAGGCCGCGGGCCTCGATGTTTGCTCGCGCTTGCGTATTTCTGAAGCAGCTACGCTGATATTACCGTACCACGTCGCTATTGATCATGCGCGTGAGAAAAAACGCGGTGAGGCCAAAATTGGTACCACCGGTCGCGGTATTGGGCCTGCTTACGAAGATAAAGTAGCGCGCCGCGCATTGCGGGTACAAGATTTGTTCTATCCCGAGAAGTTTGCCGAACAGTTGCGCGAGAACTTGGAATATCACAACTTCATGTTGACGCAGTATTACGGCGCGAGCCCAGTCGATTACAAAGCGACCCTCGATGAAGCGATGTCGTATGCGTCGCGCATCAAGCCGATGGTTGTGGATGTTTCCAGTGCTTTGTATGCGGCTGAGCAAGCAGGTCAATCCCTCTTGTTTGAAGGTGCTCAAGGCACCTTGCTTGACATTGATCATGGTACCTATCCCTATGTTACGTCGAGTAACTGCGTAGCGGGTAATGCCGCCGCGGGCTCCGGTGTTGGCCCGGAGTCCTTGCAGTACATCTTGGGCATTACTAAAGCGTATTGCACCCGTGTGGGTGCAGGGCCTTTCCCAAGCGAACTCTATGACCACGATAATCCAGCCAAACAGGATCCAGTCGGCATTCGCTTGGCAGAAGTCGGTAAAGAATTTGGCTCTGTCACGGGTCGTCCGCGTCGTACCGGTTGGCTTGATGCGGCTGCCTTAAAGCGATCGATTCAGATTAATGGCCTCAGCGGTCTGTGCATTACGAAGCTAGATGTGCTCGATGGTTTTGAAACCATTCGCTTATGCGTGGGCTACATGCTCGATGGTGAGCGCTTGGGTGTATTGCCTCGCGGTGCGGAGGCGGTTGCACGCTGCGAGCCGATTTATGAAGACTTTCCGGGCTGGAAAGGCACGACCTATGGTATTCGGGAGTGGGATAAATTACCGCCAGAGGCGCAGACGTTCTTGCGCCGAATTGAAGCCGTTGCGGGTAAGCCAATCGCCATGGTTTCTACAGGACCAGAGCGCGATGAAACCATACTCTTGCAGCACCCGTTTGAGGCTTAGGGCAACTGCCATTGATGGTTGCCATAGAAGACGGAGCAATGCCAAGCATGCACAACTCCGTTTTGAATGATGGTGCCCAGAAGAGGACTCGAACCTCCACAACCTTTCGATCGCCAGCACCTGAAGCTGGTGCGTCTACCAATTTCGCCATCTGGGCATTGGGCTCTATTATAGGGCTAGCGGGTATTTCCGCCGATATCCACTGGAATCCTGACCGAATGAATGCAAGCCATGCGTAAATCTGAACCCTTAATACCCCGTGAATCCGATCGCCTCGGCACGATCCAAGGTCATCGTGATGGTTTTGGTTTTGTTGTTCCGGATGATGCGGGAGAAGACATCTTTCTATCTGAACGGGAAATGTCTCGGGTAATGCACGGCGACCGTGTCAATGTCAGGGTGATGGGAACGGATCGGCGCGGACGGCCCGAAGGTCAGATTGTTGAGGTTATTACTCATGTCAATCGCCTTGTGATTGGACGTTTATTAAATGAGAACGGCGTTCTCATTGTTGCTCCTGAAGATAAACGCATCGGCCACGATATTTTGATACCACCCAAGGGGCAACTCAATGCCAAATTGGGTCAAGTGGTCAGTGTGGAAATCATCGATTACCCCGATAGTTATCGGCAGGCGGTAGGCCGAGTAGTGGAAGTGCTCGGTGAAATCGATGACCCCGGTATGGAAATTGAGATCGCCGTTCGCAAGTACGGCGTACCCCATGAATTTTCTGCAGCCACCCTGAAAGAATCAGCCGCGCTTCCAGAAGGAGTGATTCAGGAAGACTTAGAGGGGCGAGTTGATTTACGCGATGTGCCCCTGGTCACCATTGATGGTGCGGATGCCCGTGACTTTGATGATGCCGTCTATTGCGAGCCCACGATGTTTGGCAAGGTCAAGGCATGGCGCCTGATCGTAGCAATTGCCGATGTGTCGCATTACGTCAAGCCAGGGCATCCCTTGGATGAAGAGGGGCTGCTGCGGGCGACTTCGGTGTATTTTCCGCGTCGCGTGATTCCGATGCTGCCAGAAAAGATTTCCAATGGGCTGTGTTCGTTAAATCCCGGTGTTGATCGCCTGTGTATGGTGTGCGACTCGGTGATTGATATCCATGGTGAAATACTCGCCTATCAGTTTTACCCTGCGGTCATGCACTCGGCACAGCGCTTTACCTACGATGCGGTATGGGAAGTGATTAGCAATTCGAATGGCCCCGAAGCGGCGCGTTTTGCCCAGTTCCGTCCATTGCTCAGTAATTTGTATGGCTTATTCAAAATCTTATTGTCTGCACGCGAGAAGCGGGGTGCCTTGGATTTTGAAACCACCGAGACGCAGATTATTTCAAATGAACTCGGTAAGATTTTGCGGATCGAGCCACGCACGCGCAATGATGCGCATCGCCTGATTGAAGAGTGCATGTTGACTGCTAACGTATGCGCTGCTGATTTTTTACAAAAAAATGCCCATTTGGGTTTATACCGGGTACACGCCGAGCCCTCGGAAGAAAAAATCATGACTCTGCGGCAGGTGCTTCGTACTGCATCACTGAGCCTTAGCGGTGGTGAAAAGCCCCAGCCCAAGGATTTTGCTCGCCTGATTAAAGAAATTAAACCCCGGCCCGATGCAACCATGTTGCAAACCGTGGTGCTGCGCTCCATGCAGCAAGCGGTCTATCAGCCTGAAAATGTCGGGCATTTTGGCTTGTCGTATCCAGCCTATGCCCACTTCACCAGCCCGATTCGGCGTTACCCTGATTTATTAGTGCACCGTGCGATTAAAGCCATCCTGCAAAAGAAACCCTACTACCCTAGTTTGCCGGAGCGAGTGCCACTCAATCTCACCTTGCCTCGTAAGGGACAAGCACGTACTAATGCATCGGAAGCCAAGAAATCACAGAGCGCCAGTCAAGCAGCCGGTCCACAAAAGGGTAAAGGCGCAGCGGCGAGTGGCGCACTCGCGGTATGGGGCCAACTGGGCGTGCATTGCTCGTCCAATGAGAGGCGCGCAGACGAGGCATCGCGGGATGTTGAGGCTTGGCTCCAGTGCTATTACATGCGGGACCACCTCGGCCAAGAGTACGCCGGCACCATCACTGGGGTGGCGAGTTTCGGGCTCTTTATACAGCTGGAAAATCTCTTTGTTGAGGGTATGGTGCACGTTACCGAACTCGGTGGCGATTACTATCAATACGACGAAGCCCGTCAAGAATTGCGCGGTGAGCGGACCGGCATGCGCCACCGTTTAGGGGATCGCTTGCATGTCCTTGTTAGCCGGGTCGATTTAGATGCGCGCAAGATTGAATTTTCTTTAGTGAAGTCGGTTATTAGTGAGCGCGATGGTGTGCGTAGTCGCACCCTCGTGCTAGCGAGCGATACCGGCAAGCCCAATAAAAAAGCAGCTTCTAAAAAATCACGGCCCTCGAGTAAAGCGCCTAAGAAAAGTGCTGGTATTAATGTCAATGCGGCCAAAGCGGCCGGCAAGCAAGGCGCCAAGCAATCCAAGTCAGCCAAAGCATCCCGAGGTAAGTCGGCCTCCATTCGTACCCCAGGTAAACCTGCTGGCAGCAAGCCGCCTACCCGCAAAGGGAAGCGTTAATGAAACAAATTATGCTCGGCTTTCATGCGATACAGGCGCGTTTGCGTCTTGATCCTGATAGCCTCAAGGCAGTCTATTTTGATCCAGCACGGCGCGATCGCCGCATGGGTGATTTTTTAAAGCAAGCCGAATCGATTTTGGGTGATCGACTGCATTCTGCGGATTCCGAGCGTTTGCATAAATTAGCAGGCCACGATCGCCATCAGGGCGTCGTTGCCTTGGCGGAAAAAATGACCGTAGCACGTACCTTAGCTGAGCTGATTGATGGCATTGAAGGCAAGCCCCTTCTATTGGTTCTCGATGGTGTGACTGACCCGCATAATCTGGGTGCTTGTTTGCGCGTGGCCGATGGCGCTGGAGTGCATGGTGTAGTAGTTCCAAAGGATCGCTCTGCGCACATCAACGCTACCGTGAGTAAAGTCTCCAGCGGCGCTTCCGAAGTAATGCCCTTAATCACGGTGACGAATCTCGCGCGCAGTATGCGTGAGATGCAAGAGTTGGGTATTTGGCTCATCGGCACCGACGACGAAGCTGAAAAATCGATTTATGACCTCGACTTAACTGGACCGATTGCCTTGGTGATGGGCGCAGAAGGCGAGGGGATGCGACGCTTAACCCGCGAGCATTGCGATCAACTGGTCCGCATACCGATGCACGGCGTTGTAGAAAGCCTCAATGTCTCGGTAGCCAGTGGTGTTTGTCTTTATGAGGCATTGCGTCAACGTAACCTCAAGTAGGCTACTGAATACTTTAAGCAACGCTTGTAAAAGTTTTCTTTAAGTTTCGCATCGCAGGCTAACCTGGCCTGCGCAAAGGCGTCTTACTAAACAATATCACCAGGAGTGCGGAGCTTGCATTTCTGGCTCATCCAAATAATGCGTCGCGCAAAACAACTTTGCCCTTTGGTAAGCGTTTGGCAGCATCCTTGCGTAATGCTAAAACCTCTTTTGCTGTCAACGGCGCATCATCAGGAGCATAAGCAGGCAAAACATCTGTAGCGAACCTCGACAAGGCCATATGAATAACTTGCATTTCATTTATCCCTAATTCTTTTGCTATAGCCCTAACCGTTGCTCGCGTCACACCAAATGGTGTGTCCCTAGATTGGAATTTCAATAATAAGCTTTCGTTTGTAGTCTTCATCATTGCAAATCTATTGATTTTTTTTTAAATCGGATAGCGCGCGTTTGAGTACGCCTTTTGGAAAGTACCGCATATCCCTTATATTGATTGGTAAGTGAGGTAAGTGCTCCTGCAATATGGCAACCACCATCAGTGCTTGATTGAGATCACGTTGTTTTTTTACAGGCTCGCGGTCTACTTGATGGGATAGCCAGGCTTTATGGATAGCAAATGCCCTAGGGTCTGGCACCGGCATCATGACAGGTGCCCCATTGCTAGCAATGACAACCTGCTCTACTCGCGGCGAGTTTGCTAGCCATTCTAAATTTGGTATTTCTACAAGCTCTAGATCATGCTTAGCCATGGGGCTCGGCTTTGTGAACAGCATTCCTTTATCTTGCCCAATTAAATCCACCATGAAGCCATCTTTATTGATTGCTCTAAATTGTTCTGTAGAGGATAGCTCAAAGGTCTTATCCACTTTTTTAAGTAATCCCAGGAGCCCTTCGCCATCCAGTTTTTTTGTAATCAGGGAAACCGGTTGGCGCACATCGTAAAGGAGATCAACATCACCCGATGCCAGTAGTTCCATTTTTAGCTCGACTGCAGCCATCGATTCGTAAGCGAAGATCGCATGCGTTCCGATCACCCTCAACTCGGACAGGGCCTGTACTTGATCTAGTTTTTTTAAGATATCCCCAATAATTCTGGGCATCCTGCCAAGACGTACCGCTCTATTGAGTCTGGATTGAGTCTCTAACGCAGCATTCAGACCCTGGTATTTTTCTTCGGTAAGCTCTTTTCCAGCTTGAAATTGCGTAAAGATCAATTCAGTTTTTGGACTTCTTACCCCAAGCGACTTACTATTACCGCTTGCGCTCGTCATTCTCAACAGGTAATCGGTACCGTTAACATTTTTCCAGCGCATGCCATATTTGTGCTCATTGTGGCGCCAAGCAAGCTCCCGCCAAGCCCGATACAGTTGGTCTGATTCCACTAAAAAGAGCCGCTGTTGATCCGAGAGGGGTATCATCATTTTTACCTGTAAAAACCGTTATTTTTAATTTACAGGTAAAAGTACATCGGGTCAAGCTAATTTGAGCTTTTCAGCAGGGCCTCTAATTTGACAATGTCGCTACAGAAGGCCCGTATGCCTTCTGCTAGTTTCTCAGTAGCCATGGCATCGTCATTGAGCTGCAAGCGAAAGGCTGACTCAGTAACATTCAACTCTTTCATCTCTTTGCCTTGAGTGGCCTTGGGATCGAGCTTTCGTGTAACCACCTCAGAACTGCTTTGCAGTTCGGCGAGTAATTCGGGGCTAATGGTTAGCAAATCGCAGCCCGCCAATTGCATGATCTGATTGGTGTTCCGAAAGCTAGCACCCATGATCTCCGTAGCGATATTAAAATGTTTGTAGTAGTGGTAGATTCCTTTGACGGATTGCACGCCGGGATCGTTTTCGCCGCCATGCTGGACATCATTCCAACTAGCCCCCAATTTGGCTTTGTTCCAATCGGTGATCCGACCCACAAAGGGCGAGATAAGTTGTGCTTTGGCCTTACCGCACGCCGCCGCCTGCACTAAGGAAAACAGCAAAGTCATATTGCAATGAATGCCTTCGGCTTCCAGAACTTTTGCAGCCTCGATGCCTTCCCAGGTGCTGGCTAACTTAATTAATACCCGTTTTCGATCAATGCCGTGTTCCGCATACAGGGCAATTAATTCTCTGGCTTTGGCGATGGTTGCATGGGTATCAAACGACAATCGCGCATCAACCTCAGTAGAGACCCTGCCGGGTACGATTTTCAGAATTTCCAAACCAAATGCAATCAAGATACGATCCATCAGTGCCGATACAGTAGCCCGGGGATTGGCTACTTTGACCGCTTGTACCAGCTCCTGATAGCTGGGCTGTTGCACTGCTTTTAAAATCAGGGATGGGTTGGTAGTGGCATCCTGCGGCGCAAACTGCTTCATCCGCTCAAAATCACCGGTATCGGCAACTACGGTCGTGAAGGTTTTTAATTGGTCTAGTGCTGTATTTGCAGTTGTCATGGGTGCACTTGTTTCTAATCCGAAAGGGGACACCGTTATAGTGTCATATAGTGAGTAGCATAAATGAATCTGAGATAGACCTCCTATGGATCAAGATCAACTAAAGCGCCTGGTGGCGGAAGCGGCACGTGATGAAGTACTGGCCTTGGCCCCCGGTCAGGTTCTAGGTATTGGCACAGGCTCTACTGCCAACTGGTTTATTGACGTGCTAGCCCCGCATAAAGCGCACTTTTCTGGGGTGGTATCGAGCTCGGTTGCCAGTACCCAGCGCCTACTCAAGCATGGTTTTTATGTCATCGATGCCAACCAGGTCGAGAGACTGCCTGCCTACGTTGACGGCGCTGATGAAATTAACCCCAGTGGGCACATGATTAAGGGTGGCGGCGGGGCGCTCACGCGCGAGAAGATTGTGGCATCGCTAGCAAAGCAGTTCATTTGCATTTGCGATGATTCTAAGCAAGTAGACACATTAGGCCATTTTCCACTACCAATAGAGGTAATCCCATTGGCAGAGGCTTCGGTGTCTAGGGCAATGCAAGCCTTAGGGGGCAGCCCGCGCTTACGACTAATGGCGGGTACTGCCGATCCTTTTGTAACTGACAATGGCGGCTGGATTATTGATGTGGCTGGTCTTGCGATTGCCGACCCTATAGCATTGGAGGCGCAGGTGAATCAAATTGCAGGCGTGATAACGGTCGGATTGTTTGCACGTCAAAAGGCGGATATCCTTTTTGTTGGCGGCACGAACGGAGTCAAGCGCGTCGATTTTTCTTAAGCATTAGACAACCAACTAGTCAGTCAATAAAAAAGGACCTCTGAGGGGTCCTTTTTACATTCGCAGCGCCAAACTAGGCAGCTTAGGCACTGGGCGGTACATAACCGGTAGCAGCATCTGCTCCGCCTTCGTAGAAGTATTTTTCTACTTGCTTTAAGAGGTATTGGCGCGCACGAGGATCGGCCATATTGAGGCGGTTCTCATTAATGAGCATAGTTTGGTGTTTTAACCAGCCAGCCCACGCCTCTTTTGAAACTTCTTGCCAGAGTTTTTTCCCTAAATCACCTGGCAATGGAGCAAAGTCCATTCCCTCGGCTTCTTTATTGAGCTTGATACATTGAACCATCCGTGCCATTGCGTACGCCTTTCTAAATGCAATCAGTGAATACTGAATCGAACTTGCATTATGTCAAGTTTTTGGTCAAGACCATCGACTTGCGATCCCAGTTGTAAATTTGCTTACGCTCTTCGGGTAAATCATCGACGCTGGACCGAATAAAACCGCGTTTTAAAAACCAATGCTCGGTTCGTGTGGTGAGTACAAAGAGTTTATTGATGCCTTCTTTTTTTGCCCTGGCTTCGATGCGCTTTAGCAGGCGCTCGCCATCGCCTGACCCCTGTACATCTTGATCAACTACTAAGCAGGCAAGCTCGCCAATGCCATTGGGGAATGGAAATAGGGCAGCGCAGCCGAATAAGACCCGATCGTGCTCAATAACAGAAAAGCGATCAATATCACGCTCAATCACATCTTGGCCGCGGGCAGCGAGTATTCCCTCTTCCTCAAGGGGCATCGTCAATTGCAAAATACCACCCACATCGTCCTGATTTGCTTCGCGCAGATTTTCAATACCGGAGGATGCAATCATCATGCCCACACCATCGTGGGTAAAGAGTTCTTCAAGTAGAGCGCCATCGCGGTTGCAGGGCAAGAAGTGCACACGACTGACACCAGCTTTAATGGCCCTACCCGACAGATTTAATAGGGTCTTCATGCCCGCAGGAATTTCTGGGTGGCTGGTGACGTACTCTTGCATCTGCGCCAAGGAGAGTTCCGTAATCAAGTCACCGGCTTCATCGTGCAGACCAGAGTAGGGCGTTAAGAATAAAATCTTATCTGCTTTCAGGGCAGCAGCAGTCGATGCAGCAACGTCTTCAAACGATAGATTAAATGCTTGCCCCGTTGGTGAAAAGCCCAGTGGAGAGAGCAAGACAATTTTGTTACTATCGAGTGAGAGTTTGATCGAGACTGAATCCACTTTGCGCACAAGGCCCGTATGAATAAAGTCAACGCCATCCACCACGCCAAAGGGCATAGCAGTAATAAAGTTGCCCGAGATAACGGAAATGCGGGAACCCGCCATCGGGGTATTAGGTAGGCCCCGACTGAACGCTGCTTCAATATCCAGGCGCAGTTCACCGGCAGCTTCTTTGACGCACTCCAGTGCAGCAGCGTCTGTAATGCGATAGCCATTCATGTGGCCCTGCCCAAACTGGCTTTTGATTTGGCGCAGCGTCAACTGCTCCTCAATCTGCGGACGAATGCCATGCACGAGGACAATCCGCATGCCCATGGCATGCAACATAGCAATGTCCTCAATAATGCGCTCCAAGCCAATTTCTTGAACCAGTTCACCCGCAAAGGCAATGACAAAGGTCTTTTCTCTAAAGCTGTGGATGTAAGGAGCAACATCTCTGAGCCAGCCCACAAAAGGGAAGTTGCTGGGGGTTTCGCTCTCGGGGGGCGATTTTGTCAGGGAGTTCGGTGCGGTAGCTGCCATAGTGAGAAAATTATAGGGTGATGCCGCCGATAAACCAATCAAAATCCGATGCTGTGCCTGCTTCCAACACAATTAATGGAGGCTTAAAGCGAATCGCCATCCGCTTTCCGGAAGAATTGCCGGTCTCGGGTCAGCGCGAAGTCATCATGGCGGCGCTACGATCCAATCAGGTGGTGATCGTCTGCGGCGAGACAGGGTCCGGTAAAACGACGCAGTTACCCAAGATTTGTTTGGAGCTCGGCCGCGGCACCATGAACGGCGGCCGTTTAATTGGCCATACCCAGCCGCGCCGCATTGCCGCTACAGCAACCGCTAAGCGCATCGCCCATGAGCTGGGAACGCCCATGGGTCAGGATGTGGGTTATCAAATTCGGTTTGCGGATAAAACCACCCCAAGCGCATCGATCAAGCTCATGACCGACGGAATTTTATTGGCACAGACTCAGCGCGATCCGCTGCTTAAGGCCTACGACACCCTGATCATTGACGAGGCTCATGAGCGCAGTCTCAACATCGATTTTTTATTGGGTTACCTGCGCCAACTATTACCCAAGCGCCCCGATTTGAAGATCATCATTACCTCAGCCACGATTGATGCGCAGCGTTTTTCCCAGCACTTTACGGTGGGCTCAAAAACAGTGCCGGTCATTGAAGTTAGCGGACGGCTCTTTCCAGTGGAGCAGCGCTATGTACCGCTGGAGTTAGACACAAAAAAAGAGGTGATGGATTTATCGGACGCCGTTGCTCAGGCAGTAACAAACGTATGGCGCGAGGGCGCTTCTGGCTCGGGCGATGTACTGGTGTTCTTGCCGGGTGAGCGGGAGATTCGGGATTGCGCTGAAACCCTCAGAAAAGACTCCATCTTGCAAAGCCGCTTTCATCCGGATGTGCTAACGCTCTTTGCACGTCAATCGGTTGCGGAGCAAGAGCGCGTTTTTCAGGCTGGCAATGGCCGCCGCATTATTTTGACCACCAACGTTGCTGAAACCTCATTGACCGTGCCTAATATTCGCTATGTGATTGATAGTGGCTTAGCACGCGTGAAGCGTTACTCCTATCGCAATAAGGTTGAGCAGTTGCAAATTGAGCCAATTTCACAAGCGGCTGCCAACCAAAGGGCGGGGCGCTGCGGCCGAGTATCGGATGGCATATGCATCCGGCTCTATAGCCAAGCAGACTTTGAGGCACGGCCACGTTTTACTGACCCGGAAATTCTGCGCAGCTCACTCGCTGCAGTATTGCTGCGCATGAGCGCACTACGCCTCTCGAAGATTCAGGACTTTCCATTTATTGATCGGCCACTGGGCCGTGCAATCGCCGACGGCATTCAACTGCTCGATGAGCTAGGTGCGATTGATACGGAAGGTGAAAACAATACCTTTATCCTAACTAATATAGGTAAGGCACTGGCTGATTTGCCGCTCGATCCGCGGATTGGCCGAATATTACTCGCAGCGCGAGAGCACCAGGCTTTGCGCGAAGTAACAATTATTGCCGCTGCCTTAGCCACGCAAGATCCACGCGAGCGTCCGATGGATCAGGCTGGAGCCGCTGATCAAGCGCACCTCTTGTTTAAAGACGAGAAGTCCGAATTTCTGAGTTTTGTGAAACTCTGGGACTGGTATCACCATGCTTTAACGCATAAGCACAGTAATCGCCAGCTTGAAAACCAATGCCGCAGCCAATTTTTGTCCCCGCGGCGACTGCGGGAGTGGCGTGATGTGCATGGGCAGCTGCACACCATGCTCGGCGAAAAAGGATGGAAAGAAAATGGCCTGCCTGCGACCTACGAGCAAATTCATTTGGCTTTGCTGACGGGATTACTGGGTCATGTGGCCAAAAAAGAAGAGGAAGAGCGCGGTCCGCATGCGGGTGCCTATCTTGGTGCTCGGGGTATTCGGCCCCATATTTGGCCAGGCTCTACCTTAGGGAAAAAAGCCGGCGCTTGGATTTTGGCAGGCGAGTTGCAAGAGACCAGTCGTTTGTATGCACGGACGATTGCGAAGATCGAGCCCCAATGGGTTGAGAAGGTCGCCGCGCACCGCTTGGTTAAATCCCTGAGTGATCCCTTTTGGGATAACCGCCAGGGCGAGGTCATGGCGTTTGAGCGGGGCACGCTCTATGGATTGCCGATTTACCATGGTCGCAAGGTCCGCTTTGCACCCCATGATGCGCTGGAGGCCCGCCAGTTATTTATTCAGCAGGCCTTGGTTGGTGCCGAGCTATTTGGCCGCATGGAAACCCTCGCCCAAGAAAAAGAATTAGAAGCACTCAGTAAAAAAGCCCACCCTCGGCATTTTGATTTTTTCTGGCATAACCGAAAATTAATTCGGGAGATTGAGGCTTTGGAACACCGTTCTCGCAGGCCCGATGTATTGGTGGATGAGCAACTGCTATTTGCATTTTATGACAGCCGTTTGCCTACTGAGGTACTCAGTCGATCGGGTATGGAGGCGTGGCTGCGAAAGACCCCGGATGCAGAGGCAAGCCTACGCTTAGATAAAGCCGATTTAATGCGCCATGAGGCTGCTGGCATTACGGTTGATCGCTATCCAAAGACCTTGAGTATGGGAGGTAGCAGCCTTAGCCTCACCTACCATTTTGAGCCGGGCAGTATTAAAGACGGCGTGACCTTGGTGGTGCCGCTGACGATGCTCAATCAAATTGATGGTCGCCGCTGCGAGTGGTTGGTGCCTGGCATGTGCGAAGAGAAGACCCTCTTATTGCTCAAGTCCCTTCCGCAAAAATTGCGGCGTCACTGCGTCCCCTTGCCCGATTACGCCAAAGGCTTTATGCAGCGTGTAACGGATGCAATGCAATTTGGTGTGGGGGATTATGTAGATGCCCTGCTAAGCGACTTACGCAGAGAAAAGGGATTGGAATTTAAGCGGACGGACTTTCGTCCTGAGTCCTTACCGCTCCATTGCAGCATGAACTTTCGCTTGATTGATGCGCATGGACGTCAACTGGAGTTGGAGCGTAATTTATCCCGCTTACGCGCCGAGTACGGCCAAGAAGCACGGAGCGCATTTCAGGCGGTAGCGCAGGAAGCGGTTTCAACCGAACTTATTCAGGCGGAGGGTAAAAAGGCAAGCCTGACGCAGAGCGAATCTCCCGCAACAGCGCTTATCGGCGCTTATCGCCAATGGGATTTTGGGCCGCTACCTGAGACGCTCGAGATTCAAAAGGGAAACAAAACCTTATTTGGTTATCCAGCATTGGTAGATCAAGGCGATGCGGTAGACCTGGAGGTATTTGATGATCTCCTCGAGGCACGTAAAGTGCATTGGCAGGGTCTACGTCGTTTATTTGCGATCAGTCAAAAAGACACAGTGAAGGCCTTGCAAAAACAGATGCCGGGCATACGTGAAATTGGTTTGCTGTTTATCAATATTGGCCAAGTGGATCAGATTACCGAACAAATCGTGCAGCTGGCTATCGAGCGCGCTTTTATGTTGGAGCCATTACCCAGCAATGCGCAAGAGTTTGCCGAGCGGGTGAGCAGCGGGAAACCGCGCTTAACCCTGATTGCCCATGAAATTGCGCGCCACACCCTGGCCGCCCTTGAGGCCCATGCGGAGGTACAGAAAAAAATGGCGCAGGCAAAGGCCGTATCACCAGCTGCCCATGCGGATATGGCGGAGCAAATTCAGGGGCTGATTTTCCCGAAAATGCTGGTTGAAATTCCCTATGCACAACTGGTGCATTTACCGCGTTACCTCAAAGGGGTGGCGCTGCGGATTGAAAAGCTGCGTACGAATGCTGCCCGAGATGCCCAATGCCAGCGTGACTGGGAATCCCTTGCTAGGCCATGGCAAAAGCGTCTACACGGCGCCAAGGGCTCGTCTTATGCAATGCAGGATGATCCGGGCTTGCGGGATTTCCGTTGGCAGCTCGAGGAACTTCGCATTGCCTTATTTGCACAGGAACTCAAAACCCCAACACCAATATCTTTAAAGCGCCTCGAAAAGGTCTTCGCCAGCCTGCGCTAAGCCACAAACTGCTTACAATAGGCTCTTAATTCATCTTTTATTTGTAAACAGGCTATAGACGTGCACAAACCCGCAATTTTTCACCTTACTGCAAGGTCAGTAGCTGCTTTTGTAGCTACTTTTATTTTCTTCGGCGCAGTACAAGCAGCTAAGCCAACAGAACCAACGCTTGCTGTGGTTTTAAATTCTGGGGATGCGACGGTGAGTTTGGTGGATATGAAAACCCGCACGGTTACCAAAACCATGCCCATCGGCAAAGAGCCGCATCACGTCATGTTGACACCAGACGAAAAAACCTTACTGATTGCCAATGCCATGGGCAACGACATTGCCTTGATGAACCCATTGACGGGCGAGGTCACCGGACGCATTCCCAAAATCATCGATCCGTATCACATTGGTTACTCTCCCGATAATCGCTGGTTTATTACAGCCGCAAACCGCCTTGACCGCGTTGACATTTATGCAGCCAATGGCGCCGACTTAAAGTTGGCCAAAACCATTGCCGTTGGAAAAACACCGAGCCACATTGCATTTACTGCGGATAGTAAGTTTGCATTTGTGACGATGCAGGATTCAAATGATCTTGCCGTGATTGATTTAGTGAACCAAACCCTATTGTGGAAGATACCAACCGGGCCAGCGCCCGCTGGACTGTGGATGACCCCGGGTGATCAATACCTTTTGGTGGGTATTACTGGCGGTGATTATGTGCAAGTGATCGATTGGCGTAATCGCCGCGAGGTAAAAAAGATCTTTACCGGCAAAGGCGCCCATAACTTCAGGCCTCAAGGCGATAGAACGCACGTGTTTGTAACGAACCGTATTGCTTCTACTATCACCCTTTTGAATATGAAGACCCTTGAAAAGGTTGGTGAGATTACTGGCTTGCCGGCTGGCCCAGACGATATGGAATTAACGCCCGATGGAAAGCAGTTATGGGTTTCGCTTCGGTTTGCACGTAAAGTAGGCATCATTGATGTACCCAGCATGAAATTAATTAGTGTGATTCCGGTCGGCAAATCACCGCACGGCATTTTCTTCCACCCACGGGCACCCTGGGAGTAAGGTAACAGATGCGTTTCCCCATAAGGATCTCTTTTTGTCTATCGCTGGTACTCACTTCTCTTTTAGGAGTGAGCGTTGCTCAGGCAAAGGCCTGTCAGAAGCCAATTTACCTCACCTTTGATACGGGCAATATGGCAGTAGCGGAAACCGTTGCTGCGATTTTGAATCGACAGCAAGTGAAGGCAACCTTCTTTTTGGCCAATGAGAAAACCTATCGCGGCGATTACTCTTTAGATGATGGCTGGAAATCGTTTTGGCAAGAGCGAGTAAAAGAAGGCCATCAGTTTGGTAGCCATACCTATGATCATGTGTACTACATCAAGGACTTGCCAGCAAACTCACCCAGCGATGCACGGGTTCAAATGCGACCGCAGTTCGGTGCCAATGCCAATCAAGCTAAATCCTTTAGCAGCGCAGAAGTTTGTGCGGAGATCAATCGGGTCAATACGCGCTTTCAGGAGCTAAGTAATCGACCCTTGGATCCGATTTGGCGTGCTGCGGGGGGTAAGACCTCACCGCGCTTACTCGCCATGGCAGAGCAGTGTGGATATCGCCACGTAGGCTGGGCGCCCGCCGGATTTTTAGGCGATGAATTAAGTTCAGAAAAGTTCCCCAACCAAGTCCTTTTAGAAAAAGCCTTGCGATCCGTTAAGCCGGGCGACATTACGATGGCGCACTTGGGCATTTGGTCGCGTAAAGATGCATGGGCACCCACCGTATTGGAACCCCTCATCGAAGGCTGGAAACGCAAGGGTTACTGTTTTGATGTCTTGCCCCTTAGTCCGGCAAAGGCAGGTCCAATATGAGCTCGGTTGATTCCGATCTAGCCATTACCCGACTGTATGGCGAGGTACAGGAGGCTCTTTACCGGTACATCGTAGAGCCCCTCTTGTATCAGCTCAATTGGATTGGATTGGCTGAAGACGCCTACGACGGCACCGAATGGTTCATGCTGGGCCTACTGCAAATCGCCATCATCGTACTGGTTTTGCGCACTTGGGAGCGCTTCAATCCTGCAGAGGATCAGGGTACACAAGCTAAGGCGAAGTGGCCTGATATTGCCTATACGCTGTTTCATCGACTGGGGTTTTTTCAAGTATTTATTTTCTTTGTATTCTCTGGGATCTTTTTCCAGATGCAATCGGTTTTACACGATTGGCGCTTTGAGCGACTCAATGTCGAAGATTGGTGGCCGGGCGTTACCACCATTCCGCTCGTAAGCTTTTGTATTTACCTGGTGATGTTGGATATAGTGGAATACGGTTACCACCGCGCCTCCCACCGTTTTCAATGGTGGTGGCAATTGCATACCTTACACCATAGCCAAGTGGCTATGAATGCCTGGTCGGATGATCGCAACCATGTGCTAGACGACATCATGCATGCTCTGGTCTTTGCTTTTTTTGCTTTACTGTTTGGAGTGCCTCCCGGCCAATTCGTCTTTTTAGTGGTGCTTGGTCAGTTGATTGAAAGTTGGCAACACGCGAATCTCAAAATACATTTAGGTCTGGGTCGTTACTTTTTAATTTCGCCCATGTTCCACCGCTTGCACCATGCCGTTGGCTATGGCCATGAGGCTAATGGTAAACCGGGTGTTTTAGGAGGCTGCAACTTTGGTGTTTTATTTCCGTGGTGGGATATGCTCTTTAAAACGGCGGTATTTCCGAACGCGGTTTATCCCACTGGAGTGCGTGGTGTCGTGGTACCGAATTCGATTTGGACGCAGCAGTGGCAGGGCTTGCGACACGCCTGCCTTCATCTATTTCACCTGAACCGTAAGTAAGCCTATGCAAGGAGTGCAAAACGTATTTCGTTCCCTTGGCTTAGCCATGGTGGGCACGATGCATCCCCGCATGCTCTGGCTTAGTTTTCGACCATTTTTGATTGTGTCGATTCTGTGGGGGATTGTGATTTGGTTGATCTGGTCACCAGCGCTTGATTACTTGCGGATATTTCTGACTACATCGATTTTTACCAGCTGGATTCAGACGGTCTTGAGTTGGGTCGGTTTAGATGAGGCGCGTGCCTGGATTGCTCCTTTATTTTTGGTGATGCTGTTGATTCCATTGATTGCAACTAGTCTATTGGTCTACATCGCTTTTTCAACCGTACCGGCAATTGTCAATAGTGTGATGCGTCAAAATAACTACCATGGCATTGAGGTGCTAGGGAAGGGTGGTATGGTCGGCAGCTTTTTCTATACCATTTGGTCTGCGTTCATTTGCTTGGCATTGATTATGTTGACTCTGCCGGTATGGTGGGTTCCGCCGCTAGTCGCTATATTGCCGCCTCTATTGTGGGGATGGCTAACCATGCGCTTAATGTCGTATGACGTCTTACTCAAGCATGCCACTACTGCAGAGCGTGATATGTTGCTCGAGCGCTATCGCTGGGAGCTACTGGGCATGGGTGTTGCGGCCGGCATGCTGGGCGCTGTGCCTACCTTCTTTTGGGCAACGTCTGCACTCGCTTTAGTTTTATTCCCCTTTGTGAGTTTTGTAGCGCTTTGGGTGTACTCCATCATCTTTGTCTTTGCCGCACTGTGGTTTGCCCATTTCTTATTGGGCGCACTCAAAGAATTACGTGCAACGGAAGAGGCCAAAACGCCCAAGGTGGAGCATGCTGTTATTGATATGGAGACATCGTAAATGACTGCCATGGATAAGCAACCCGCACGACGCTTCGGCTTAATTGTGATTGGCGATGAGATTTTGTCGGGTCGTCGCGCCGATAAACACCTCAGCAAAATGATTGAGTTGCTTAATGAGCGCGGCCTGAGTTTATCGTGGGCCCGATATGTGAGCGATGATCCAGAGCAAATTGTGCAATGCCTAAAAGAAACCTTTGCTAGCAGCGATATTGTCTTTAGTACTGGAGGTATTGGCGCTACCCCCGATGACCATACGCGTGTGAGTGCTGCTAAGGCATTGGGCCTCGGAATCGAATTGCATCCGGAAGCAAAAGCGCTAATTACTAACCGGATTATTGCAATGGCAGAGGGTGATGCCGCTAAGGCCGACTTGTCTCTCCCTGAGAATCAACATCGCTTCAAGATGGGGGAGTTTCCGGTGGGCTGCGAAATCATTCCCAATCCATACAACCAAATTCCGGGATTTCGGATTCAGGAACACCACTTTTTCCCTGGCTTTCCGGTGATGGCTGCGCCGATGATGGCATGGTGTCTTGATCAGCACTATGCCCATTTATTTCACCAAGAAAGCTGGCTGGAAAAGAGCTTTATCGTTCCGGAAGGCATTGAGTCGCGCCTAACGCCGCTCATGGAGGATATTGAGAGCCGTTTTGAGGGCGTCAAAGTGTTTAGCCTGCCCTCGGTAGGGGATCCAGTGCGCGGCGGTATTTATGCTCGCCGCCACATTGAATTGGGTGTAAAAGGCTGTGCTGACGCAGTGCTGCTTGCTTGGGAGGCCCTTCGCCAAGGGACCAAAGCCTTAAATTACCAAATTCACGACCCAATTAAGCACTAATTTAGTGCATAAAGAGGAGTAGCACCCCTTTTTAGGCACTTTACTAGTGCAATAATAGCTATTCAAGCGGTTCGCTTTCGATACATTACAAACTTAAACCGTGTGTAGTGTGCGCCATCGAGGCATACCAACGACTACCGAATTCGTTTCACTTATTGAGGAGATTTGCATGACAAAAACCGTCGCTGACGTAATGAAGTTGGTCAAAGAAAAAGAGTGCACTTTTGTTGACTTTCGCTTTGTCGATACCAAAGGCAAAGAACAGCACACCACCGTGCCCATTTCTCACTTCAATGAAGATAAATTCGAAAGCGGCCATGCATTTGACGGCTCCTCGATTGCAGGTTGGAAGGGTATTGAAGCATCCGATATGCTGTTGATGCCAGACCCAACCGCAGCCTACATTGACCCTTTTTATGAAGAGTCAACCTTAGTTATTACCTGCGACGTGATTGAGCCATCGGATGGCAAGGGTTACGATCGTGATCCGCGCTCGATTGCCAAGCGTGCAGAAGCCTATTTAAAAGGAACTGGATTGGGTGATACTGCCTTCTTTGGTCCAGAACCCGAGTTCTTTATTTTTGATGGCGTGCGCTGGGGCGACAATATGCAGGGTTGCTTTGTCAAGATCGACTCGGAAGAAGCGCCATGGTCATCTTCCGCTGAAATTGAAGGCGGCAACACGGGTCATCGCCCAGGCAAAAAAGGCGGTTACTTTCCGGTGTCCCCTGTGGACAGCTTCCAAGACATGCGCTCTGAGATGTGTTTAATCTTGGAGTCGATGGGCATTCCAGTTGAAGTGCACCACCATGAAGTGGCTGGTCAAGGTCAAAATGAATTAGGAACCAAATTCAGCACACTAACCCAGCGCGCTGATTGGACTATTTGGCAGAAGTACGTCGTGCAAAACGTAGCCCATGCCTATGGCAAGACCGCTACCTTTATGCCAAAACCCGTCGTTGGTGACAATGGCTCGGGTATGCATGTGCATCAGTCGGTATGGAAGAATGGCGAGAACTTGTTTGCTGGCAACGGTTATGCCGGTCTTTCTGAATTTGCTTTGTTCTACATCGGCGGCATCATTAAACATGCCCGCGCACTGAATGCCATCACCAATCCGGGCACTAATTCGTACAAGCGTTTAGTACCAGGCTTTGAGGCGCCAGTGAAGCTCGCTTACTCTGCCCGCAACCGTTCTGCTTCGATTCGGATTCCACACGTATCGAGTCCAAAAGGTCGCCGTATTGAAACTCGTTTCCCAGACCCATTGGCTAACCCATACCTTTGCTTCTCAGCACTCTTGATGGCTGGTTTGGACGGCGTCCAGAACAAGATACATCCGGGTGAAGCTGCAGATAAGAATTTGTATGACTTGCCACCAGAGGAAGATGCAAAGATCCCAACCGTATGCCATAGCTTAGATCAGGCTTTGGAGTGCTTGGATAAAGATCGTGAATTCTTGACCCGTGGCGGTGTGTTCACGAATTCGATGTTGGATGCGTACATTGATTTGAAGATGGAAGAGGTCACCCGTTTCCGTATGACGACGCACCCCATCGAATTTGACATGTACTATTCACTTTAATTGCAGGAGTAATCCTTGAGCGCAGGTGTATTGCGCAATTCGTTCAAAGGGGCAGCTTCGGCTGCCCCTTTTGTTCCGAACTTGCTGGATCAGTTACCCAATGCCATCATTATTTTTGATGGCAAGACGAAGCATTTGTTTTACGCCAACCCAGCCGCTGAGTCTGCGCTCGAACTCTCCCGGAAGGCCATCGTAGGTCATTTGCTGGATGAACTGTTTGCCGATAATCCGGGCCTTAATGGAATGATTGAAGAGGTTGCGAACAACGTTACGGCAACCCAGCGTCAAGAAATGATTCTGCATGTATTTCCAAACACCATCCACTATGACGCTGTTCCAGCGCATGTCGTAATTGCTTTATTGGAAGAAGACCTTATGCTGATGGAATGGTTCCCGCTTGATCAGCAGTTACGCAGTGAGCGTGATGAGCGCGTGACGCAGCAGGTTGAGGCCAACAAGCAGTTAATGCGCAACTTAGCGCATGAGATTAAAAACCCCTTGGGCGGCATTCGTGGCGCCGCTCAACTTTTGGAATTCGAGCTCCCAGAAAAAGGCCTGCGGGAATACACCCAAGTCATCATCAAAGAATCGGATCGCCTTCAAACCTTGGTTGATCGCCTGTTAGCGCCGCACCGCCGTGCCCATACAACCGAGCTCATTAATTTGCACGAGGCCCTCGAGCGCGTCCGCAGTTTAGTGCTGGCAGAGTTCCCCAATGGACTGCGTATTATTCGCGATTACGATACGAGCTTGCCGGACATTATTGGCGACAAAGAGCAGCTGATCCAAGCGGTACTCAATATTGTTCATAACGCAGCGCAAGCATTGGCTGAAGAGATGCGCCGCGGTACGGCAGTGATTGAGTTACGTACGCGCGTAGCACGCTCGGTCACGATTGCAAAACAGCGCTACAAGCTAGCACTGGATTTACATGTAATCGATAACGGCCCCGGTATTCCAGATGAGATTCGGGATCGTATTTTCTTTCCCTTGGTCAGCGGCCGCGAGGGCGGTAGTGGATTAGGCCTCACATTGGCACAAACGTTTGTACAGCAACATCAAGGATTCATTGCCTGTGAGAGTCAGCCCGGCAGGACCGATTTTCATATTCAGATACCGTATCGTAAGCAGGAGTTATCAGCATGAGTAAATCAGTGTGGATTGTGGACGATGATCAGTCGATTCGTTGGGTTTTAGAGAAAGCATTGACACGCGCGGGCTTATCCCACCGAAGCTTTACGAACCCAAACGACGTGCTCAATGCACTTGAAGATGAGGCGCCGCAAATTTTAATCTCAGACATTCGGATGCCTAGGGGCAATGGCCTCGATCTGCTGCAGCACGTCAAGGCAAGCCACCCCAATTTGCCCGTGATTGTGATGACGGCGTATTCTGATTTGGATTCGGCGGTATCGTCATTTCAGGGTGGTGCGTTTGAGTATCTGACAAAGCCATTTGATCTTGAAAAAGCGATTGAATTAATCCGCAGGGCAATCGGGGAGAGCGAGCGCGCTCAGCCAGCGTCAAAAGAGCCGCGTTACTGGCAACAAGAAACCCCGGAGATTATTGGGCAGGCTCCTGCGATGCAAGAGGTCTTTCGCTCGATTGGCCGTTTGGCGCAGTCCCACGCGACGGTCCTTATTACCGGGGAGTCAGGTACTGGAAAAGAACTCGTTGCCAGAGCACTGCATAAACACAGCCCACGCGCCAAAGGGCCATTTGTTGCCTTTAACATCACGGCTATTCCAAAAGACCTGCTTGAGGCTGAGCTATTTGGCCATGAGCGTGGAGCCTTTCCGGGGGCGCAAACCATGCGCCGAGGTCGTTTTGAGCAAGCCGATGGGGGCACTTTGTTCTTAGACGAAATCGGCGATATGCCATTTGATCTGCAAACCCGTTTGTTGCGTGTCTTAACGGACGGTCATTTCTATCGGGTAGGTGGGCATGATCCGATTCGTGCCAATGTCCGCATTATTGCGGCAACTTATCAAAATTTAGAATCCCGTGTTTCTGCTGGTTTGTTCAGAGAAGACTTATTGCACCGTTTGAATGTCATCCGGCTGCGCCTCCCGGCCCTACGAGAGCGCGCCGAGGATATCCCTGTCTTGGCCCGCCATTTTATGCAGCATTGTGCCAAAACCCTTGCAGTTGAGCCCAAACGTTTATCGGACGACGCTATGAAAGCCATTTCCGGGAAGCTCTTTCCAGGCAATGTGCGCCAATTGGAAAACCTGTGCCATTGGTTAACAGTCATGTCTCCGGCCGCCGAAATCGGTGTTAGTGATTTACCTGCCGACTTAGATGCGCATAGCGGCATTGCTGAGGTAATGATGTCAGATGAGGTTGTGGGCACTACTACCTTGCCGCAAAGAGCCTCGACTGCAGACTGGGAGGGCGGACTCGGGCGAATCGCCGTTAAAATGCTGCAGGACGGGCAAAAAGATGTGTTTGATGCTTTGACATCGCGCTTTGAAAAAGCGGTACTGCAAGCTGCGCTTGAGGTTACCCGCGGTCGGCGCGTTGAAGCGGCTCAGCGCTTGGGGATTGGTCGCAATACCATTACCCGCAAATTACATGAATTGGGTATCGATGACTGATGTAACGCGGATTGCTGCATGGAATGTGAATTCAATCAAAGTACGTTTGCCCCAGGTACTGCGCTGGCTTGAGTCCCAAGAAAAAGCCCGTACGCCAATCGATGCACTTTGCTTGCAAGAGCTCAAACTAACCGACGATAAGTATCCGCATGCGGAGTTTGAAGCGGCTGGCTATATTAGCCTTGCTGCGGGCCAAAAGACTTACAACGGCGTAGCCATTCTTTTACGCCGCGCTGCCTTAGCATCGATTGCTGCGGATAGCGAGACCGCCTTTTTAAAGACGGTACGAAATATTCCGGGTTTTGAGGATGAGCAGCAACGCATTCTGGCCGCGACGGTCTGTTTCAAGGGTAAGCAACCCATGCGCTTGATCTCTGCTTATTTCCCCAATGGCCAGTCTCCAGACAGCGATAAGTTTCAATACAAGTTGACGTGGTTAAAGGCTTTGCAAGCCTGGCTAGAGATTGAACTCAGTAGCCACCCCCGTTTAGCTTTGTTGGGCGACTTTAATATTGCCCCTGAAGACAGTGATGTGCATGAACCTGCGAAGTGGATTGGTCAAAATTTAGTCTCGCCTGAGGAACGCAATGCATTTGCGCAACTGATTGGCTTGGGTCTGTCCGATTCATTTCGGATGTTTGATCAGCCTGCTAAAACATTTAGCTGGTGGGACTACCGCATGATGGGTTTTCGGCGCAATGCAGGTATGCGTATTGACCATGTGCTCTTAAGCGCAGCACTCAAGGAGTACTGCGTTGCTAGTTGGATCGATAAAGAGCCGCGTACCTGGGAGCAGCCTTCTGATCATGCTCCCGTGATTGCCGAGCTGAAACTCTAAGCTCGGCTACAGATTAGTTCGTAGCCAACTCTTCAATCAGTCCGCCATGGCGTAATAGAGCATCAATCGAGGGATCGCGTCCGCGGAAGGCCTTAAAGGATTCTGCAGCTGAACGGCTACCACCGACTTCCAGAATTTCAGTGCGGTAGCGTAAGCCCATCTTGGCATCGATCACGCTGCCGCTTAATTTAGCCGCCTCCTCAAAGGCGGCGTAAACGTCTGCAGAGAGTACCTCAGCCCATTTATAGCTGTAGTAGCCTGCGGCATATCCCCCAGCAAAAATATGGCTAAAGGTATTGGGCCAGCGCGACAAGGCGGATTGGGGAATAACATTAAATTGATCGCCAATTGTTTTGGCGATGCCTAAAACAGCCTGACCTTCGGCATGTACCGCATCAAAGGAGGAATGCAAACGCCAATCAGTTAAGGAGAAAACCACTTGACGCAAAGTCCCTAGACCATTTTGGAAATTCTTAGCGGCTAGCATCTTATCAAACAGATCGCGAGGGAGTGGCTTGCCGGTGTCGACATGAGCCGTCATTTTTTCGAGGACTTCCCATTCCCAGCAGAAGTTTTCCATAAACTGACTGGGTAGTTCTACGGCATCCCATTCCACGCCATTGATGCCAGAAACACCAAGAGCGCCCACTTGGGTTAAGAGGTGATGCAGGCCATGACCGCTTTCATGGAAGAGGGTGATCACATCGTCGTGGGTAATGGTGGGCTGCTTTAGCTTGCCATCGACCTTGACGGGCGCTGCAAAATTGCAGACCAAGTAAGCAACCGGCACCTGCACCTCACCATCCGGTAATAAGCGCCTACCGCGGGCATCATCCATCCAAGCGCCACCGCGCTTACCGGGACGCGCATAGGGATCAAGGTAAAAATAGGCGACCACTTCACCATCCGGATTGCTGACCGAGAAAGACTGAACCGTATCGTGCCAAATGGGTAAGTCAGCAGGCTTGATGTGAACGGAAAACAGGGTCTGAATTAAGTCAAAGAGGCCATCGAGTACTTTGGGCAGGGGAAAGTACTGCTTAAGTTCATTTTCTGAAAAGGCGTAGCGCGCTTGTTTGAGTTTCTCCGAGAGAAAGGCAATATCCCAGGGCTGAATTGGATCGTCTTTAGTGCTGCCTAAATTAAACTCAGTACGAGCAAATTGCTGCAGGGTCTCCCAATCGGCTGTTGCGAATGGTTTAGCGCGCTCTGCAATATCAACTAAAAAGCCATCGACCTCATTGACCGTACGCGCCATTTTTGGGGCAATGCTCAGCTCAGCATAATTTTGGAACCCGAGCATGAGTGCTTCTTCATTACGCAGGCGCAATTGATCCAGCATGTTTTGGGTATTGTCCCAATCTACTTTACCTTCGCCATATTTCGGACCCAGTTCGGACGCGCGCGTAACATAGGCCTCATACAGGCGCTGCCGTAATGCCCGATTTTCTGAATACTGCTGCACCGGGTAATAGGATGGAAAGTGCAGGGTAAAAGCCCAGCCTGTTTTGCCTTGCTGCTCTGCCGTATCAGCCGCAGCGGCAATCGCATCGGCTGGCAAGCCAATGAGTTCTGCAGAATCAGTTACTACGTGCGTAAAGCCATTGGTTGCATCCAATACGTGATCGGAGAAGGCCTTACCCAGTTCAGCTTGCTGATCTTGGATTTCAGCAAAACGTGGTTTTTGTGCTTCGGGCAATTCGGCGCCGCCCAAGCGAAAATCCCGCAGGGAGTTTTCAATGACTTTTTGTTGGTCGGGGGATAGTGACGCAAAAGTAGGGCTTTGGTAGAGTAATTTAAAGCGCTCATACAAAGCCAGATTCTGTCCTAGGCTTGACATGAATGCCGTTACCTTTGGCAGCATTGCTCCATAGGCTTCGCGCAGTTCTGGCGTATCAGCCACGCCATTTAAATGGGAGATTGCGCCCCATGCGCGGCTGAGGCGCTCAGTGGCATCTTCCAGTGGTTCTACTAAGCCATTCCATGTGGGCGGAGTTGCTTCGCTGGTTGCGATTGCTACGGCCGATTCTGCCTCCGACAGCAAAGCATTCATGGCAGGCGTAATATGCTCAGGCCGAATTTGGGAATAAGCAGCAATTCCCCTACCAAAATGGAGTAATGGATTTTCGGAATGGATTGGGCTTCTATTGGGATGAGTAGTCATCCCTCTAGCTTAATGGAATGCGCTTGCTAGCGTGCAATTGCGCAAAGGGACTAGCGTTTGGAGGCCTTTTCGGCGGCCTCTAAGGTATTCATGAGGAGCATGGTGATGGTCATGGGGCCAACGCCGCCTGGTACGGGGGTAATCCAGCTAGCAATGTATTTAGCGGTATCAAAATCCACATCGCCACACAACTTACCATCGGGTAAGCGGTTAATGCCAACATCAATCACAACTGAGCCTGACTTGACCATATCGCCGGCAATCATTTTGGGCTTGCCTGTAGCAACCACTAAGACATCGGCATCTTTGGTGTGATGGGCAAGATCCCGTGTTTTGCTATTGCAAATCGTTACGGTGGCGCCGGCTTGCAATAAGAGCATCGCCATCGGTTTACCCACAATATTCGATGCACCAACGATTACTGCGCGTGCACCGCGTAAAGGATATTCAATACTCTCGAGTAATTTCATACAGCCATAGGGCGTGCAGGGCTTAAATTCCGGTGCGCCGACCATGAGGGCGCCCGCATTGGCGACGTGAAAGCCATCCACATCTTTTTGCGGAGCAATGGCCTCGAGCACCCGCTCGGATGCAATGTGCGCGGGCAAGGGGAGTTGCACCAAGATGCCATGAATGGCGGGATCCGCATTCAAGGTGGCAATGCGAGCCAATAGTGCTTCTTCATTCATCTCCGCTTCATAGCGCTCAAGTACTGAATGAAAGCCAACCTCTTCGCATGCCTTCACTTTATTGCGAATGTAGACTGCGCTAGCGGGATTGTCACCCACCACAATCACCGCTAAACTGGGACGCCTACCTTTGGCTGTAACAATGGCAGCCCGTGCTGTAATTTCGGTGCGGATTTTTTTGGAGAGGGCAACGCCGTCAAGTAGTTGTGCTGGCATAGATGATAAGAAGAGCGTTGACTAAAACGGCAATGGAAATTAAGTCGGTTGTGGATCAGACAAGGCTAAGCGCAAGAGATCAGCAACCGTGTTGACGTTGAGCTTTTCCATGATGTTGGCACGATGGGCTTCCACGGTTTTAATCGATATACCGAGATCATCCGCAATTTGTTTATTCAGGCGCCCAGCAACAATGCGCTCGAGCACTTGGCGCTCACGCCCAGTTAATTTACCCAGCAAGCCTTGGGTTGTTTTACGCTGATTGGCTTGGCTGTAATCCGTGCGCGCTTTGGTCAGCATTTTCTCAACCAGAGCGCAAAGTTCATTTTCCTTAAAGGGCTTTTCAATAAAATCAACTGCCCCTTTTTTCATGGTTGAAACTGCCATGGTAACGTCACCGTGACCGGTAATAAAAGAGATTGGCATCGGCAGGTTTTCACTGATCAGGCGCTCTTGTAGTTCTAGGCCTGACATACCCGGCATACGCACGTCCAGAATGACGCAAGAAATCGTCGACTTATCGGTACTTTGTAAAGACTGTAAAAAGCGCTCAGCACTGGCATGGCAACGCACCAGATAGCCATTGCTCTCCAATAACCAGGTTAAGGAATCGCGTACCGCCTCATCGTCATCAACAACATACACGACCTCAGTTGGATTGGGGTTGGAGGTATTCATTAAGTTCATCAGTCAGTTCCGCTTGGTCTATCTAAATCCGCATCACGCGAGGGCGCTAGCTTCTGTATCCGTTGTTTCCAATGGTAATAGTATTGTAAAGGTGCAGCCAACTGCCTTACCGCTATTGGGGTCGTATTGGTTTTTAGCCCACAGCCGCCCATGGTGGGATTCAATAATGGAGCGGCAAATATTGAGTCCCATGCCCATTCCATCCGATTTGGTGCTAAAAAAGGGCTCAAACATGCGCTCAATAATGCCATCGGCTACGCCTGGCCCACTATCGACTACCTGTATCCGTAGCATGGCAGGGAAAGTGCTGGTCTCTACATTGGCGCTGATTTTGATGGGCGGCACGGCCCAGCGGGAGGAAAGCGGCGCTTCTTCTCGCACGCTGTCGAGTGCATTTTTAAGTAAATTGACTAATACTTGCTGAATTAAAACGGGGTCTAGGCTGACCTTGGGCAAATTGGACGCTAGCTCAGCCACGATTGCAAGGCGATGGCGGTGCGCTTCAATCTCGACTAAGCCCACTGCGTCCGCCACGATCACGCTGATATCAGAATCTTTGCGCTGCGGCTCACTGCGTTTGACAAAGCCGCGAATGCGCTGAATGATGGTCCCGGCGCGGTGAGCCTGCTCAGACGCTTTTTCCAGTGCAGGTAGTAACTCTTTTGAGAGGGTTTGATCGGCCTGCCCCGAGAGTCGTTTGGCAACCCCCATGCAGTAGTTTGAAATAGCAGCAAGCGGTTGATTTAATTCGTGCGCCAGAGATGAGGCCATTTCACCCATGGTCGTTAAGCGACTGGTAAATTGCATGCGCTCTTCTTGTTGGCGCGCTAAGTCTTCGGTATTTTTTCGTAAAGTAATGTCGGTCGCAATTAAGAGTTGAGCCAGGTGACCATCCACCCACGGAATAAAGCGGCGCCGTACTTCGTACCATTTGGATTCATCGCCAATCAACTGAATTTCTTGTGATTCGGTTTGCCGACTTTGATTGAGTTCAGAGCTGGGTAGGCCTGCCAAAGGATCAATATTATCTTCCTCGAGTCCTTGCAACAGGGCGGGGTCCATTTCATGATTTGCTAAGTCAATGTGGCCTTGGGAGGTATTGCCAAAACGCTCACGGTAAAAGCGATTGGCAAAGAGTAGCTCCCCTGTTTCGATTGAGATCACCGAGACCGCTGCATCCAAACCCTCTAGCACTGTAATGAAGCGATCTTGCGAAGCGGCCAGCTCTTCACGAATGCGCTTAGGCTCTGAGATATCCACCAAAGAAGTAACCCAACCCGTCTGCTCACCCTTTTCATTAATGAGTGGGGCTATGTAAGTTCGCGTTGCAATTCGTTTGCCGTCGCGCCGCTGAATCACGCCCTCAATGCCCCCTTTCATTTCATGGTGGGTATTTGCGCTGAGGGCAAGTTCCATTTTTTTAAGCAGTGATTCTTGTTGATCTGCTGGCCAAAATGGAAAGGGCGGCTGAAGACCGATCAACTCCTCTGAGCCCCAGTCGGTCATTTCACAAAAGGCGCGGTTCACGTAGGTAATGCGCTTTTGCATATCGTGCGCCCGAATTCCGACGGGTGTGGAGTTTTCCATTGCATTCCGAAAGTTAGTCTCGGTGCGCAGGCTGGCTTCAGCCAACTGCCGAACCTGCATTTGTTTAATAACCGACCACAAGCTCAAAATCACAAACGCACTAAGACCAACCACCACCCCGAGCAACATCTTAAATGTTAAGTTACTTGGTGTTGGATAGGTATCGACGCGCAAGATGGCATTGGGACTCAAGATACCGAGGTCTAAGCTAGTTTGGTTGGTTAAGGAGCGCGGCGGCATATTGCGGTCTGACGAGATCGCTAAGACCTGACCAGTATCGGTAGTTAAGCTGAATCGATACAGGCCTTTAAGTTCTGGCGGGATGACATATTCCATGATGCCTTGCACTGAATAGAGTACGGCCATGACGCCGGTAATCTCGCCATCAGCGCCAATCGGAATGGTCTGCCATAAAAGGGAACGACGTTCCTTTGCCATTGGCTCTTCGCTGGGCAAATCAATTTGTATGAAATTACTAAAGGCTGGGCGGTTTGTGCTGGCGGTGAGCTCAATGGTTTTATAAAGCTGTGCTTTCAGTTCTTTTGCATACGGCGCTTGATCAAACCAGGAGTTGGTGCGACTCGGAGGCGGCATCATCCACTGCCGTTCCTGATCCCGGCTTATCCAAATTAATTGGCTTACTTCGGGGTTATTAAATAAGAACGCTTCAGCTTCTTTTAATGCGCTGACTTTGGATTTTTCATCACCATTGACCTTACCCAGATCACGACTAAGCGACATTAATACTTCAGTGTTGTTGGCAAAGCGCAATTGCACGCGCTGCTTTACTAAGGAGAGCTCCCGAAAGAGGGCATTTTCTTGCTGGTTGCGTTCCTGCATTTGCAGGGTACCCAGAATGATGGTCATCATCACCGTAAAAATGACAATGGCTACCAGCGGGGTGTAGACCAGTCTAAAACCCCGAATTCGACGAAACCAACTGCTGGAATTAAAGCCCGCTGGGAAGGCGAAAGGAAACTTCATAAATTGGGTCGTTGTTGTAAACCCTTAGTGTATCCGCCTATGCTATCGCGTTTAATTTCATATTGTGCTATTTGCACTGCAATAAAATACCATATTATGAGAAATACTATCATTATGTGGAAAATTACTTGTAAAGCACTTTAGTGGTTTTTAGAATATCCGCTGTAGAGTGAACACATCACCATCATCGACCTTTTGGAGACACGTCATGGCCGCAGTTCCGCAACCGGTTTTAGGTAAATCACAAAATGATGCACTGGATATTGATCCCGCTGAAACCCAAGAATGGCTTCATGCTCTTGATGGCGTAATACGCGCAGTGGGGCCTGCACGGGCCGCGTATCTAATCGATCAGCAAATATCCCATGCGCGGGTCAACGGGGTTGATCAACCTTTCCATGCAGAAACACCATACATCAACACGATTCCGGTTGAGCTGCAGGCGCGTATACCGGGCGATCAAAATATTGAGCACCGGATCCGTTCATACACCCGTTGGAATGCGATGGCGATGGTCTTGCGTGCCAACAAAGACACCAACGTTGGCGGCCATATTTCTTCTTTCCAGTCAGCTGCTACTTTGTACGATGTTGGCTTCAATCATTTCTGGCATGCACCTAGTGCGGAGCATGGCGGCGATCTGATTTTTGTACAGGGTCACTCGGCACCGGGTATCTATTCGCGCGCGTACATGCTGGGTCGCCTGGAACAAAGTCAATTGGATTTATTCCGTCAAGAGGTTGGTGGTAAAGGTATTTCTAGCTACCCACATCCTTGGCTCATGCCAGACTTTTGGCAGTTTCCGACGGTGTCCATGGGCCTTGGCCCCATCATGGCAATTTATCAAGCTCGCTTCATGCGTTACATGGAAGATCGGGGTTTCATCCATGCGGGCAATCGCAAGGTGTGGGCTTTCTTGGGCGACGGTGAAACTGATGAGCCGGAGTCGCTTGGCGCCATCGGTATGGCCGGCCGGGAAGAGTTGGACAACCTAATTTTTGTGGTGAACTGCAACTTACAACGCTTAGATGGACCTGTTCGGGGTAACGGCAAGATCATTCAAGAACTGGAAGCCGAGTTTCGGGGTGCCGGCTGGAACGTGATTAAAGTCGTATGGGGTGGTCATTGGGATGCCCTATTTGCGCGCGATAAAAAAGGCATTCTGATGCAGCGCCTAGGTGAGATTGTTGACGGCCAATACCAGACCATGAAAGCTAAAAATGGCGCCTATGTTCGGGAGACCGTCTTTAATACTCCAGAGCTAAAGGCCTTGGTTTCTGACTGGAGCGACGAGGACATTTGGAACCTCAATCGCGGTGGTCACGATCCGCATAAAGTGTATGCTGCCTTTCACTCGGCGGTCATGCATAAAAATCAGCCAACCGTTATCTTGGCCCATACCATTAAGGGTTACGGCATGGGCGCCTCAGGCGAGGCCATGAACATTGCCCACCAAGCGAAAAAAATGAGCCCGGATGATGTGCGTCGCTTCCGTGATCGTTTCGATATTCCGGTCAAAGATGAGCAGCTAGATGACATTCCGTTTGTCAAGTTTCCGGAAGGCAGTCCTGAACTCGAGTACATGCGCGCACGTCGTCAAGAGCTGGGTGGTTATTTACCCCAGCGCCGCATGAAAGCAGAAAGCTTGCCGGTACCCGGTTTAGATGCCTTTGCGGCTTTACTCGAAGCAACCAGTGAAGGCCGGGAGATTTCCACTACCATGGCTTTCGTGCGCATGCTCAATATTGTGATTCGCGATAAGACCTTAGGTAAGCGCGTGGTACCCATCGTTCCCGATGAGTCACGCACCTTTGGTATGGAAGGCATGTTCCGTCAGCTGGGTATTTGGAATCAACTCGGTCAACTCTATACGCCCGAGGATCAGGATCAGCTGATGTTCTACCGTGAAGATAAACAAGGTCAAATTCTGCAAGAGGGTATCAATGAAGCGGGCGGTATGTGCGATTGGATTGCGGCGGCAACGGCGTATTCCACGCATGGTGTGCCCATGTTGCCTTTCTATATCTTCTATTCGATGTTTGGCTTTCAGCGCATTGGCGACTTAGCCTGGGCCGCAGGCGATATGCGCAGCCGCGGTTTCTTATTGGGCGGCACGGCTGGTAGAACCACGCTCAATGGCGAGGGTTTGCAACACGAAGATGGTCATAGTCATGTTTGGAGCGCATCGGTTCCTAATTGCGTTAGCTACGACCCTACGTTTGCATTTGAGTTAGCGGTAGTAATTCAGGATGGTATGCGTCGCATGCTGGATGCCCAAGATGACGTTTACTACTACGTGACCTTGATGAACGAAAACTATGCTCACCCAGCAATGCCAGTGGGTGCTGAGAAGAACATCATCAAGGGCATGTATAAGTTGCGTTCGGTGGGTGATGCCAATGCAAAGTTACGCGTTCAGCTGCTTGGCTCTGGAACCATTTTCCGTGAGGTGATTGCTGCCGCTGAACTACTGCACGCGGATTGGGGTATTGCATCTGACTTGTGGGGCTGTACCAGCTTTACCGAATTAGGGCGTGACTGGAATACGGTGCACCGTGCTAATTTACTGAACCCGACAGTAGCGCCTCAGCTGTCGCACGTCGAGCAGTGCCTTAAAGATACAAGCGGGCCAATCATTGCAGCAACCGATTATGTGCGTACCTTCGCCGATCAAATTAGACCGGCAATTCAGCACCTAGGCCGCCGTTATGAGGTGCTTGGTACAGACGGTTTTGGTCGTTCTGATACCCGTGAAAAACTGCGTGACTTCTTTGAAGTCGATTGCCGTTGGGTTGTATTGACTTCACTCAAAGCCTTAGCTGATGATGGAAAAATAGAGCGCCAGAAAATTGCTGAAGCGATCGCTAGATACAACATCAATGTTAAAAAACCCAATCCGATGATTTCTTAATCCGAAAACGACATCCCAGACCATGAGTAAATTAATCGAAATTCACGTTCCCGATATCGGGGACTATAGCGATGTCCCTGTGATTGAGGTTTTGGTCAAAGTCGGGGATGTGATTGAAAAGGAACAATCGGTCGTCACCTTAGAATCCGATAAGGCGACGATGGATGTTCCCTCATCGCATGCCGGTGTTGTTAAGGAGGTCCGAGTAAAAGTCGGCGACTCTATATCCGAAGGCGCGCTGGTTTTGGTACTGGAATCCAGTGATGCCGCTGCTGCCTCGGCTCCAATAGAAAACGTAGCGCCTGCAGAGTTTCCGAAGGCGGCTCCTCCGGTGGCTGCGATATCCATTCCTACCCCAGCCCCAACGGTAGCTCCGGCTCCAGTAGTGGCTGCTCCTGCCGCACAAGCGGTTACAACGGATACCGGAAACGACTTTAGTCATGCGAGTCCTACGGTACGTAAATATGCACGGGAACTGGGTGTACAGATTGGCCACGTTAAGGGATCTGGCCCTAAAGGTCGCATCACCCAAGAGGATGTCCAAGCCTTTGTTAAGGGCGTGATGGGTGGCGCAGCGCCCAGTGCTAGTCAAAAATCCACTGGCAATATGGGCGGCCTTGATTTATTGCCATGGCCGACGGTTGATTTTACGAAGTTTGGTGCTATTGAGCGCCAACCTTTATCGCGTATTAAAAAGCTATCTGCAGCCAATTTAGCGCGTAACTGGGTCATGATTCCAGCGGTGACGTACCATGAAGATGCGGACATTACCGAGCTGGAGGCATTCCGCGTCTCGACCAATAAAGAGAATGAAAAGCAGGGTAACAAGATCACGATGTTGGCATTCATGATTAAGGCTGCTGTTGCTGCCTTGAAAAAGTACCCGGAGTTCAATAGCTCCCTCGATGGCGATGATCTCGTTCTCAAAAAATACTTTCACATTGCCTTTGCTGCCGATACCCCAAATGGTTTGGTGGTTCCTGTGATTCGAAATGCAGATCAAAAAGGAATTAACGAGATTGCCCGTGAAACCGGTGAGCTTGCTGCCTTAGCGCGTGAGGGCAAACTAAAGTCAGATCAAATGCAGGGTGCTAGCTTCACTATTTCCTCGCTGGGCGGCATTGGCGGTACTTATTTTTCACCGATTATTAATGCCCCTGAAGTTGCAATCTTGGGCGTGAGTAAAGCGGCGATGAAGCCCGTCTGGGATGGTAAACAATTTATGCCGCGCTTAATTTGCCCGCTCTCACTGACGGCAGACCACCGCGTGATTGATGGTGCTTCGGCTACGCGATTCACCGTTTACATTGCCCAGCTCTTGGCTGATTTCCGCCGCGCGGCACTATAAAAGGAATCACCATGACTAAGCAACAAATTTTAGTTCCGGATATTGGCGATTATGACGACGTGCCCGTTATTGAGGTGCTGGTGAAGGTAGGCGATCGGGTTGAAAAAGAGCAGCCGCTCTTGGTACTCGAATCCGATAAAGCCACCATGGAAGTCCCGGCCGATGCGGCAGGGATCATTACAAGCATTGCAGTCAAGGTAGATGACAAGGTTAAAAAAGGCAGCATCATTGCTGAAATTGAACCGGATATGGCTGCAGCGCCTAAAGCAAGCGCAAGTGCTACCCCAATCCCTGCACCGAGTCCCGCTGCTGCGCCAATGGCAAGTACTGCACCCGCTGCAGTTGTTGGTGCGGCAACGGCTTTTCAAGGCAAGGTCGATCACGAGTGTGAGCTGCTTGTTTTTGGCGCAGGCCCTGGTGGCTATAGCGCTGCTTTTCGTGCGGCTGATTTGGGGCTCAACACGATTTTGTTAGAGCGCTACCCAAGCCTGGGGGGTGTTTGCTTAAACGTGGGCTGCATTCCGTCGAAAGCACTTTTGCATACCGCCGCGGTGATGGATGAAGCCAAAACCATGTCAAAGCATGGCATTAGCTTTGGTGAGCCCAAGATCGATATCGATCAGTTACGTGCCTACAAGGACGGCGTGATTACTAAGCTTACTGGTGGCCTTGCTGGTATGGCTAAAGCACGTAAAGTAAATGTCGTACGTGGTTTAGGTCGCTTTATTGATGCGCACCACGTTGAGGTCAATATAACCACAGGCTCGGGTCAAGACCTCAGTGGTCAGAAAGAGGTCATTCGCTTTCAGAAGGTGATTATTGCGGCAGGTAGTCAGCCAATCAAATTGCCATTTTTGCCGGACGATCCGCGCGTTGTTGATAGCACGGGCGCACTCTTACTTAAGAATATTCCAAAGCGCATGTTGGTTATTGGCGGCGGAATTATTGGTTTAGAGATGGCGACGGTTTATAGTTCGCTGGGCACTAAAATCGACATCGCAGAAATGCTCGATGGGCTTATGGCAGGGGCTGATCGCGATTTGGAGAAGGTCTGGGAAAAGCACAATGCAGGGCGCTTTGCTAAGATCATGCTAAAAACACGCGCCGCAAAGGCAGAAGCAAAGCCCGATGGCATTCATGTGGCCTTTGAAGGGGATGCTGCGCCAGCGGAGCCGCAGGTCTATGATCTTGTACTGGTTGCGGTAGGGCGTTCACCGAATGGCAAAAAAATTGATGCCGGTAATGCTGGTGTTGCGGTAGATGACCGCGGCTTTATTGCAGTAGATCAGCAAATGCGCACGAATGTAGCGCATATTTATGCCATTGGCGACATAGTGGGTCAGCCGATGCTCGCGCACAAAGCGGTGCACGAGGGTCACGTTGCGGCCGAAGCTGCCGCAGGTCAAAAATCCTTTTTTGATGCGAAGCAAATTCCATCGGTTGCCTATACCGATCCTGAGGTAGCATGGGCAGGCCTTACGGAAGAGCAGTGCAAAGCCCAAGGCATTGCCTACGAAAAAGGTCTCTTCCCCTGGGCGGCCAGTGGCCGAGCCATAGCCAATGGCCGAGACGAAGGATTTACCAAGCTGTTGTTTGATGCCAAGACCCACCGCATTATTGGTGGCGGTATTGTTGGTACCCATGCCGGTGATTTAATTGGTGAGGTATGCCTTGCCATTGAGATGGGGGCCGACGCCATTGATATGGGTAAGACTATCCATCCACATCCAACGCTGGGCGAGTCTGTTGGTTTGGCAGCTGAAGCAGCGCACGGGCATTGCACTGATCTGCCGCCCGTTCGGAAAAAGTAAGTCTTTTATTGCCTGTAGTTAAGTGTGTTTGATTTGGATAAGAAAAATCCCCTGCCGATTTGACCGACAGGGGATTTTTTTATATCGCTGTTAAAGAATTAACGCTTAACGGACTTGCTGGCTTTCTCAGTTGCCTTCAAAACCGTATCGGTCGCATTGTTTAAGTTGTTTTGAGCAACATCCAAAGCCTGCTTCATTGCTTTTTGGCTGGTCTCGTAAATGGAGCTAGCGGAGGCAATGGCTTGCTTCATGGCAGCAACAGCTGCTTCAGAACCGGCAGGGGCGTTTTTGCTCCAGTCCTCAACCATGGCATTCATCTTCTTTTGGCTGGCTTGCATTTCTTTTTCAGTGGTTTTGCTAAAGCCTGCTTGGGTGTCATTGGCTAAGTCGTACAAATGGCGGCTATAGGCCATCATTTTTTCAGCCATTGGCTGAACAGCTTGCGCTTGATGCGCCATCAACTGCTGAATGTCTTTGATCTCGAGTGCTTTTTTCACATTATTCATGCTGTCGCTTAAGCTGGCTTTAGCAATGTGCATATTAAGTTCCACCAATTTTTCAATGCTATGCAAGGCTTGGTTGGTAATGCCGGTTAAGGTTTCTAAATTGGCTTTTTGTGCAGCTGCTAATTGTTCAGGTGTCAAGTTCATGAGTAGTCTCCAATGGGGGTTTTATTCACTATGCGGCTATTATTTATTTATATCAACTTTCATTATAGAAGTCTTTTTGTTGCAATGCACAATTAATTTTCAAATTAATACCATTTCCACTAAATAAATTATAAAAACAATGACTTAATCGATAGAAATAAAGTAAAAAATGAAATAAATAACATCGTGAATCGAGGGACTAAAATTAGCCCAGAATAAAAAACACAATGGGTAAATGGAAATATGGCATTAAGGTTTGAATGGGCAATTGCACCCGTCTTCGTTTTTCTGTGGAGTACTGGGTTCATCATTGCCAAGCTGGCGATGCCCTATGTTGAACCAGCTACCTTTTTGTTTTGGCGTTATGTGGGGATCTTATTGGCAATGGGCGCACTCAGTTTGGTATGGCGCCCGAGCTCATGGCCAAACCAATCTCAGCTTGGCCATTTATTGATCGCCGGCATGTTGTTGCAGTTTGGTTACTTAATAGGAGTCTGGTCCGCGGTTCGCTTGGGCATGACTGCAGGACTAGTGGCCCTAATTGTTGGTTTGCAGCCGATCATCACAGCCTGGTTTGCGGCCTGGGTTTCCGAACACGTATCACCCCGCCAGTGGTTTGGCTTGTTACTAGGCATAACTGGAGTTGGTCTTGTGGTTGCCGAGAAAATGAATTTCGTGCCCATACCGGTCGCAAGTTACGTCCTCGCAGCCCTAGCACTCCTGTCGATAACATTTGGTACGCTGTATCAAAAGAAGTACTGCCCTGTATTTGATTTGCGCTCCGGATCATTGATTCAATTTAGTATTGCTTTGCTCTTATCGTTCGTATGCATGGTTTTATTTGAGGAAGGCACGATGGTTTGGAATACCCCGGTGATTGTCGCAATACTGTGGGCTATTTTTCCCATATCGCTTGGCTCCGTTAGTTTGCTGTTCCTGATGATTCGTCAAGGGGCAGCTACCAAGGTAACGAGCCTCTTATATCTCACGCCGCCCACTACTGCAATCATGGCTTGGCTTTTGTTTGATGAACCACTGACCTGGATGATGGCAGCCGGAATTGTGTTGACGATGGGCGCCGTTGTACTGGTCAATCAAAAAACACGCGAATAAATTACCCTAAAGGCCACAAAGTTTATTATCATAGGATGTATTGTTTTGCTTAAAAGGTTGTGTTGTATGGGATTTAAAAGCCAGATTAGTTTGGCCTTGTTCGTGACCCTAATTGCGGTCTCTTATTCACCCGACTCTGCAATTGCTCAATCGAACAGTAACAATCAAAAACAGTCCGCATCCAAAGACAAGACTAAGCCCAATCAGTCGTCCAATAAATCATTGGCACAAAAACAAAGCAACACAAAAGGTAATACAAAAGGCAGTAGCAATAGCGCTAGTAACAAGACCACAAAACCAGGGCAGGCAGGCAAAGCAAGCAATACAGCCAACGCAAATGCTGCCAAAAAGGGCGGTAATGCTGCCAAGAAAACTAAAGATGTGCGCGTTACCGTAACGCGGCCTGCCAATAACGCAGCTACAGGCGCTCGGCCTTCTTTTGCTACTGCGATGGGTTTACGTGGGCAGTACGATGACCTCAGCCTTAAATCAAGCGTTGCCATGGTAGTTAATCAAGAAACCAACGATGTGCTGTTTGAAAAAAATACCGGAGTTAGCCTCCCGATTGCATCCATCACCAAACTTATGGCTGCCATGGTGGTGCTGGATGCGGATCTACCGATGGATGAGTCAATTCAGATTAATGCCGAGGATGCCCGCAGCTACGGTAAATCACGCCTTGCTACTGGCACTTCACTGACTCGGCGGGAGGCTATGCTGCTCTCACTCATGGCCTCGGAGAATAGAGCTGCCTATACCCTTGGCAGAAATTATCCGGGAGGTGTTTCTGCTTTTGTGGTCGCCATGAATCAAAAGGCGCAGGATTTAGGTATGCGCAACTCCCGTTTTGCTGATCCCAGCGGTTTATCTAGTAATAACGTTGCCAGTGCAGATGACTTAGCCAGAATGGTGAGCGCCTCTTACCAGTACAAAGCAATTCGTGAATACTCGACTTGGCCGGACTTAACGATGACGATCAATAATCGCCAACAGACTTTTTTAAATACCAATCGCTTAGTGCGTTCAGGCGATATGGACATCGGTTTACAGAAAACCGGCTTTATCAGTGCTGCTGGCAAATGCTTGGTGATGCAAGCCAACATCAATGGTTCGCCGCTCCTATTGGTCTTTTTAGACTCTGTGGGTACCCAATCTCGCTTTGCCGATGCGGTTCGGGTTAAGGATTGGTATCAGCAAATAGACCCGAGCGATATTCGCCCGCTGCGTCGCTTGATGTAATCTCGCTTGTTACGGCCTTATTTGGTAGTAAAGCCGAGGCCTTTTGAGATTTGCAATGCAGTATCCTGCAGGGCCTTGAGCCATTCCGCCTGAATACGGTCGGTAGGCGCGCTGAGGGATAGTCCGGCAACGAGCTTGCCCGTATCATCCAAAATGCCCGCGGCCAGGCAGCTAACACCAAGTTCCAACTCTTCATCATCGCTGGCGTGCCCGGACTGATTCACTTTAGCTAATTCGCTCTCGAGTTTGCGCAAATCCGTAATGCTGTTGCGCGTGTGTCCTGCTAAGCCTGTGCGGGTAGCGTAAGTCCGTACCTTAGTTGAATCATCGCTTGCTAAAAATAGCTTACCCACCGATGTCAGGTGGAGTGGCGCTCGTCCACCAATGGCGCGAACCACTTGCATACCGGAGCGTTCGCTGTAGGCCCGATCAACGTACACAATCTCATCCCCTTGGCGTACGGATAGGTTGATGGTCTCTCCGGTTAACTTATGGAGGACGCGCATTGGCGCTTGTGCTGCTTCGCGAACCGAAAGTCTTGCCTTCACCAAATTACCTAACTCAAGTAAACGCAAGCCTAGCCGATACGTACCACCATCGCCACGCTCAACTAACCTACAGGCCACCATGTCATTGAGTATGCGGTGGGCGGTTGAAGGGTGTAGTGCTGTTTGTTCTGCCAAAATTTTGAGGCTACAGGCGTCCTCGTGCTTAGCCAGCGCATCGAGCAAATTCATCATGCGCTCGACCACTTGGATGGCAGTTTTTCCTACTTCACCAGGGGCTTTAGCCATTTTTGCAACTTTGGGGGTTTCCATGACCTCATTGTAGCCATTCTTTGGTCAATTGCACAATGTGAAAACCCATTACCGAAGGGCTTCGCTGCAATTAAGCCCCCTTAGCGAGGGCAAGGGCACATTCCTGCACTAATTCAGGGCCCTTGTAGATAAGTCCACTGTATACCTGAACCAGACTCGCCCCTGAGCGTATTTTTTCTTGGGCATCAGCCCCAGAAAGAATGCCGCCAACGCCGATGATGGGTATACGCTCACCTAGATGCTGCTTGAGTGCCTGAATAACGGCATTGGACAAATCCCGAACTGGCGCTCCTGATAAACCGCCTGCTTCATTGCCGTGTTCTAAATGGGCGACGGAGTCTCGCTCAATGGTGGTGTTGGTTGCAATTACGGCATCCATTTCAAATTCCAGCAGGAGGTCAGCGATCAAGCGAATGTCAGCCTGGTTTAGGTCCGGTGCAATTTTTAAAAAGAGGGGCTTGCGCATACCGTACTTATCACTTAAGGCAGTGCGCGTGGTCTGGATGGCACTCAATAGCGATCGCAGCATTACTTCGCCTTGCAAATCCCGCAAATTTTTTGTGTTGGGTGATGAGATGTTGACTGTAATGTAGGCGGAAATAGCGTAGACCTTTTGCAGTGCGATAAGGTAGTCATCCGCGGCACGCTCAATGGGGGTGGTGGCATTCTTGCCTATGTTCAATCCAATAATGCCGCCGGACTGCCAATATTGCGAGGCTTTCACCCGTGCAACACAGGCATCTACGCCATCGTTATTAAAGCCCATGCGATTAATGATCGCGTCTGCTTGACTCAAGCGAAACATTCTCGGCTTTGGATTACCGGGCTGTGGCAATGGCGTTACCGTACCGATTTCTAAAAAACCAAAACCCAATGCAGCAAGCGCATCAATGTGTTTACCGTCTTTATCCAGGCCCGCAGCCAAACCAACCCGATTGCGCAGTGGTAGGCCACATAAGGAGTAGGGGTCGAGAACCGGCTTGGGTACGAAGGGGGACAGTAAGCCAAGTGCATGCGCCCGATCCATGCTGCCGAGAGCAAGATTATGGGCCTGCTCTGGATCAAGGCAAAAGAGGCCGGGACGTAAAAACGAGTAAGCAGACATGGAGCTAATTATCCCGTAAGCAAGGCTTGCCAACGATTATCAATGAGGCCCTCGATCGGTTTAAATTTCGATTTGTAGGCCATCTTCTGGCTTGCTTCAATGTAATAGCCTAGATACAGGTACGGCCGTTTCAGTTGCCTGACTTGCTCTATTTGCCACAAAATACTGTATGTACCGAAGCTAGCGTGTTTTACCGTTGTATCGTAAAAGGTATACACCGATGAAATCCCCGCCTCTAAAATATCGATGATGCTGACCATGCGTAGGCGGCCTGGTTCGGCGCCCTTAGGTCCATCCCGAAACTCAACTAGCCGCGAGTTTACGCGGCTCTGCAATAAAAATTGCGTGTACTGCTCTTGATCGTCGCGGTTCATTTCACCATCGTGGTGACGTTGTTCTTGATAGTCTCGATACAAGGCGTAATGTTCGTCCGTGTAGTTCAAGTGAAGAACATGGGTTTGTAAATCGGCATGCTGCTGAAAAGCACGCTTTTGACTGCGGTTAGGCGTAAAGCGCTCTACGGGTATACGCGTTGCAATGCATGCCCTGCAATGATCGCAATAAGGCCTGTAGGTAAAAAGCCCGCTACGCCGAAAGCCTGCATTGACTAAATCACCATACAAATGGCTGTGTACTAAATGGGATGGCGTAGCCACTTGCGATCGAGCTGTTTGCAGTGGCAAGTAACTGCAGGTATAAGAGGCCGTTGCATAAAACTGCAGCGCATTAATCGGCAGTTCATTGATCTGGCTCATAACCAACGCTCCAGTGCCGACTTATCCATATTCCAAGCCTTTGGTAACTGCTTTCCATTTAAAGCGCGCCGCGCGGTCGATAAAAATTGCGCGCGAGGAATGGCACTAGCACCAAGGGAGCGGAGATGGGCGGTTTCTTGTTGGCAGTCAATCATAGGCACTTCATGATCGTAGCACCAAGCGCAAAGAGCGGCTAAGGCTAGCTTAGAGCCGTCTTTTTGGCGACTAAACATCGATTCACCGAATACCATACCGCCTATAGCCACGCAGTACAAACCGCCGACTAAATGCGTGCCTTGCATCACTGCAATGCTGTGGGCAAGGCCACGCTCGTGCAGCTGGCTATAAGCATCGACGATTTCATGGGTAATCCAAGTGCCGTCTTGATCTTTGCGTGGCGTAAGGGCGCAAGCCCGCATGATGGCACCAAAATCACCATCGACAGCGAAATGGCATTCGGGATCGTGATAAAAATGCCGTATGGTTTTTTGGAGCGAAGGGCTAACCTTGAAATTAGCTGGTTCTAGCACCATTCGGGGGTCTGGCGACCACCATAAAACCGGTTGATTATCCGAGTACCACGGAAAGAGACCAAGCCGATAGGCGGATTCGAGTTGCCCGGCATAAATGCGTTCACTGACGGCAAAGAGACCTAAGACTTCAGGATCAGGATCGGGAGTGACTGCTGGATCTGGAAAGGCGTCATCGGGCCCCAGCCACGCAATTTGACTCATGACTCAAATGGTTTCAGAGGGCAAAATATCGCGGGAGCGAACAACAACATCCGTACCAACTTGAAGACGTCCCGCATTGCGGTCTAAGAAAAACCACTCCAGCGTTTGTTTGGTGGTCGGAAAGGCTAGTTCAGACCATGGAATCTCATGTTCATAAAAGAGCGCCACTTCTAGGCTCTCTTCGCCAGCTGAAAACTCGGGCGTAGGTAAGCTAGCCAGGTAAAACAAATGGACTTGCTCAACGTGCGGCACATTGATTAAAGAAAAGAGTGGCCCCACTTGCACATGGGCGCCTGCTTCTTCTAGGGTTTCGCGAGCGGCGCCATGCACTGTGCTCTCACCGATTTCCATAAAGCCAGCTGGCAGAGTCCAAAATCCATGGCGGGGTTGGATTGCTCTACGGCAAAGCAAGACTTGCTCGCCCCAGACTGGAATGGTGCCCACCACATTGCGCGGATTTAAATAATGTACCGTGGCGCAGCCATTGCATACATAGCGCTCGCGCGTATCGTCTGCAGGAATCCGTAGCGTGACTGTGGAGCCACATCTAGAGCAATATTGCATGGGAAAAGATTTCATATTGGAATTATCCCGCTTTCAGCACAGCGGGCAGGGCGCCGCGCAGAGCATTGCAAACTACGATGCGCTTGGCAGCAATCACGTCATCCCTCTTGAAATTCGTTTCGCGGGCTTGCCACGTGGGGTCATTGAGTAGACTTTGGCGCAAGATGCCCGGAAGCACCCCTGCAGACAGTGGTGGCGTTAGCCATTGTTCCGATCCCGCAGGCTGAATAAAGATCGAGCTACGACCTCCTTCTGTAACCAAACCAGCCTCATTTAAGAAAATGGCATCAAAGCCACCCCGAGCTAGGGCCGCATTCCATGCTAGATCATAGGTAGATCGCTGATTTACTTTATGCGCCAAAAGTACATTACCCGATTGCATTATGGCCTGCTGTGCATTTGGCAAGACGTCGTGCGCCCAAAATACAATGACTTCATTGGCAATTGGCTCTAGGGGCTTAACCAGTACGGTGGCATTGCCGTCAGCAGATAAGTCGATGCGTAAGCGATGGGGTAATGGACTTTGGATTGCCTTGCATGCATGATCCACTGCATCATCAATTTGTGAACGTGTGAATGGAATGCGCAGTGCGTGTGCAGAGTGTTCGAGGCGTTTTAGATGGGCTGCATACCGAAGTGGTTTACCGTCTTCAACTCGAATGGTTTCAAAAAGACCCAGCTCACCCGGCAATTCCGTAACGAAAGCAGATTTAATTTGGCACTCCTGCCACTCTTCTTTAGGGTCAGAATCAATCGTAATACCAGCACCAATCCCCAAGGTGAAATGCCTTGGGTGTGAAGTCGGGCCTGGGTTCAAGGTCAGTGTACGAATGGGCACACTAAAGGCAAAATCCCCATTGGGATCAAGCCAGCCTAATGCGCCGCAGTAGTAGCCACGTGGACTGGGTTCCAGTGTTTGAATAATTTCCATGCTACGTTTTTTTGGTGCGCCCGTGACCGATCCACAAGGAAAAACGGCATCGAGCAGCGTGCGTAGGGATAAATTGGGTCTTGCTTTTGCTTCGACGGTGGATGTCATTTGCAAGACATTACCGTGCTGCGCAACATGAAACAAATCGGGAACCGTTACGCTGCCCGGCAAGGCAATCCGGTTCAGGTCGTTGCGTAATAAATCAACGATCATGATGTTTTCTGCTCGGTTTTTAGGGTCATTCGCCAATTGCGCCGCACTATCTGTTTGAGCGCTAGCCGTGCCCTTCATTGGCATAGCTCGCAGGCGATCTCCCGCACGCTCGACAAACAGCTCAGGCGATTGCGACAGTAGGGTGGTGTTACCTTCCTGCATCAATGCGCCATAGCGACCCGGCTGCCTTACCCGCAGGCGTGCATAGAGGGCGAGGGGGTCGCCATAGACCTCACCCTGGATGCGATACGTGTGGTTAATTTGATAGGTATCACCGCACCGAATCCATTCCTGGATGCACTCGACATCAGTTTGAAATTGGTTTTGGGTGATTGATTCGGCGTACGATGCGACGCCGCTGATGCGTTCATCGGCATTCAATTGATTAAGCTGCGCGTTAAGCCAAGCATCGACTTCTTCTTTGGATAGCTTGGTCGTTTGATCAAATGCCCACGCTTGAATGAGTGGGACGGCGATGGTATCAGGCGTAGCGGAAGCATATGCAGTGGGTAGCCGATGAATACTTTGGCCATACTCATAGGCAACTAAGCACACTACATATTGACCTGCTTGGAGTGCGGACTCAATATGAGTAAAACAGGCATCGATTTGGGCAGGGGTGGATGCCGCCCAATGGGCGATGGGATCTTGATATAGGCGGCTTGTGCGCTTAGCTGCACTGCTCTCGACATCGTCCAGCAAAATCATCTCTAGCCTCGATTGCAGCCCGAATTACTTGAGAACAGTGGCAGATTCAATAATGACGGCGCTAGTTGGTACGTCGGCCATGCGACCAAACTTAGGTGCTGGCGAGACCATGGTTGGAATCTTGCGAATGCGGTCAATGGTTTGCGTGCCCGAGATTACCTTACCAAAGACGGTATAGCCGCTACCCATGGCGTTGGGGAAATCCAAACTTTGGTTATCACGGACATTGATATAAAACTGGGCAGTTGCTGAATCTGGATCCGAAGTTCTGGCCATTGCAATGGTGTAGGTCTGATTCTTCAATCCGTTCTGGGCTTCCGATACAACAGGCGCATTGGTTGGTTTTTGATTCAAATCGGGCGTGAAGCCCCCGCCTTGAATCATAAAGCCATCAATCACACGATGAAATATGGTGCCATTGTAAAAACCGCTTTGCACGTACTTTAAAAAGTTATCGACGGTTTTGGGCGCCTTTGCTGAATCAAGGTCAACCACAAAGCTGCCTTGATTGGTTTTGAATTCCACCCGTGGTTCGGCATGCACAGCTCCAACCCCAAAAACCAGCACACCAACTACAGCGGCAATCCATGTTCGGTAAAAACGCATTAAAGAAGTATGCATGGCTATTCCTATTTAAATAATCAAGATGATTGGAAGATGAATTAACACCATTGTATTGCGTGCTGCTTAGGCTGTGGTGGGCGCTAGCCCATTGGGTACCATGCTCGCTGTGCGATAGGGTGCTTCCTCAAACATGGTTGGGCGGTCCAGGTAGTCGCTGACCCAATCGATTGCATCCACACCCCAAAAAATACGCTCACCAATGGCAAGCGCTGGCACACCAAAGGCGCCTCGGTCAAGGGCTTCTTGCGTATTAGCAGTCAAGGCGGCTTTGCTTGCTGGACTGTCGGGGCGAGGCGTATCGGCATCTAGGTGCAGATGGCTACAAAAATCAGACCAGTGAAGATTAGGGTCCTTGCCCATGACCCAAACAAACTCAAATGCGCGCTCGACCATGGTCCAGTCGGCTCGCTCTTGAACGAGCAGGCGCTGGGCAGCGACCGTGATGAAAGGGTGATGCTCCGGAAACCGAAACGGAATACCTAACTTTTCAGCTTGCCACACACAAAACTGATAGGTGTAAGGTCGTTTTGCGGCAATTTCCCCTGGGCCATGATTGTGCGCAGCGCGCAATAGACCGCCGAGAAGAACCGGTACCGGTTCAATCTGTAATCGGGGCTCAAGGCGATGCCGTAACTTCACATAAAAATACGAGAATGGGGAAATGATGTCGAAATAAAAACGCGCCTTCACCTTTTTTCTGCCTCATCTAAAGCGCGTAAAAAGGCCATGCGCTCCGCAATCTGCGTTTCCAGTCCGCGCTCCACCGGCCGATACCAGCCCGGTTCAGCCATGCCCTCAGGTAAGTAGGATTCACCCGCCGCATAGCCATAGGGTTCGTCGTGGGCATAGCGATAGTCTTTGCCATGGCCTAATTCATGCATGAGCTTCGTGGGTGCATTACGTAAATGATTGGGCACGCTGCGGCTTTGATCGGTCGCAGCAAAAGCACGCGCTTGGTTAAACGCTACATAACTCGCATTGCTTTTTGCCGCAACGGCTAAATAGACCGTTGCCTGGCCTAAGGCTAGTTCGCCTTCAGGCGATCCGAGTCGTTCATAGGTTTGTGCTGCATCGTTTGCCAGTTGGATTGCCCTCGGGTCGGCTAAGCCGATGTCTTCCCATGCCATGCGTATGATTCGGCGTGCGAGGTAACGTGGGTCGACTCCACCATCGAGCATGCGGCATAGCCAATATAAAGCTGCATCGGGATTGGAGCCACGAACCGATTTATGCAGGGCTGATATTTGGTCATAAAACTGATCGCCGCCTTTATCAAAGCGTCGGCCGTTGGTGGTCAATGCGTTTTCAACAAAGGCTTGATCGACAGTCGTGGTTTTAGAACCTGGAATCGAAATGGCGTTCCGAATTTGCTCAACTATATTGAGTAAACGGCGCGCATCGCCATCGGCATTGGCGGTAATCGCATTGATTGCAGCAGTGTCAAATTCAATATCGGGCATCGCATAGTCCCGCGCTCGCTGAAATAACGTATGGAGCTCTGCGGTATTGAGGGATGTCAATACATAGACTTGGGCTCTTGAGAGCAGGGCAGAGTTCACCTCAAAGGATGGATTTTCAGTCGTAGCGCCAATGAAGGTAAAAAGACCAGACTCTACGTGTGGTAATAGTGCATCTTGTTGGCTTTTATTAAAGCGGTGGATTTCATCGACAAACAAGATGGTTTGCTTACCGTATTGATTGTTACTCTGCTGTGCTCGTTCGATTGCTTCCCGAATTTCTTTTACACCAGCCAGCACTGCGGAGATCGCAATAAACTCGCGATCAAAGGCGAGCGCAGAAAGGCGTGCCAAGGTCGTCTTACCTATGCCAGGCGGACCCCACAAAATCATCGAATGCGGTTTGCCAGAAGCAAACGCAAGTTGAAGGGGTTTACCTTGGGCCAACAGATGCGTTTGACCAATCACCTCCCCAATCGATTTGGGACGCAATGCTTCTGCTAGCGGTGGGGGCGGCTTTGTTTCAAATAAATCGCTCATCGCAATCCATCGGTAATTGAGTATGCATCACGTCATGGTCACAAGCATGACCAAAGCAGCCCATGCCAGGCACAGGGATGCAATCACAGTTAGGCGAGTGCGCATGAGCATAAGCTCGGCATGTGCAGCATCGCTACTGAAGTAGTAGCGGTAGGTGTTTTGATCGATGCCGCGCTGAACCAAGAGCATGGCAGCCAGCATCAATAAACCGACGGGTATGTAGACATGCAGGGCCAGCCATGCAACTAAGGAAGGAATAACACCCCAGATCCAAGCATTGCGCTCAAACCAACGCAAGCCACCCACATCGCCGATCTTAGCTAAGTTGAGGCTATCGGCATCATTACCGAGTTGCCGAAAATTAGCCCCCCAATGAATTGCACCCAAAAAGGAGCAGATCACGGCGCCATAGGCGGCAAGCGATTCCGCACTGACAAAATCAAATGGGGATGGCGCCACTTGCACCAAAACAGCACAAACAATAAAAGGAATTAAACCGCCGTATCCTAAAACACGAACAATCGGAGGTAGCGCAGTAATGGCTGGCATTACTTAAGCATCGTAGTGATAAACACCGCGTCCCGTCTTGCGACCTAAATACCCAGCCGCAACCATTTCACGGAGCAAGGGGCAAGCCCGGTATTTTGAATCTTTAAAGTTATCAAAATACACTTCCATAATCGCCAGGCAGGTATCAAGGCCAATTAGGTCAGCCAGTGCAAGTGGGCCAATTGGCTGATTGCAGCCAAGCTTCATGCCGGCATCAATGTCTTCTGGGCTAGCAAGCCCCTCAGAGAGCACAAAGAAGGCTTCATTAATCATCGGTAACAAAATGCGATTGACCACAAAGCCAGGACTATTTTTGACGGTGATGGGTTCCTTACCAATCGCTTTTGCCATGGCAATGATGGCAGCATGGGTCTCATCGCTGGTTTGCAGGCCGCGAATGACTTCAACCAATGCCATGAGTGGCGGCGGATTAAAAAAGTGCATGCCAATAAAGCGCTCGGGTAAAGAGTTAAGCGCAGCCAGCTTGGTAATCGAGAGCGAGGAGGTATTGGTAGCAATGATGGTTTCTTTACCGACGGTGTCATCAATTTGCTTGAGTATTTTTTCTTTGATGGCTTGGTTTTCAGTGGCTGCCTCAATGACCAGGGATAGGCCTTTTAAATCAGCATAGGCTGTGCTGCCTTTAATGCGCTGTAAAGCATTTTCTTTTTGCTCGTTGCTTAAGGTCTCTTTTTTAAGCATGCGCTCAAGGCTACGCTTGATTTGCGTAAAGCCGCGCTCAACAGCAGCATCATCAAGATCCACCATAACAACATCGAGCCCTGCCAATGCGCAAACTTGAGCAATGCCATTGCCCATGGTTCCGGCGCCAATGACGCCAACCGATTTAATTTTCATGCTACTTCCTTCGTGGTGTAAAGCGTATTCAATTTAGTTCAAGCTCGTTGCTCAGCGCTTCTTATACTGCGAGGCGCCAAACAATAACTCATTTGCAGTTGCATCAAAACTGGATTTGCGTAAGTTGGTCAGCACCTGCATTCCGCGCTGAACAGCGGGCCGCTCACCGACTGCTTCAAACCAGCGTTTGAAATGCGGGAATTCAGTAATATCAATCCCTTGTTTTTCCCAGCGATTCGCCCACGGAAAGATGGCAATATCGGCAATGGTGTATTGATTACCAGCAACATAAGGATTATCGGCTAACTGCCGATCAAGCACCCCATAAAGACGCTTTGCTTCGTTGGTGTAGCGCGCAATCGCGTAATCAATCTTCTCGGGGGCGTATAAGCGAAAGTGGTGATTCTGTCCCAGCATCGGTCCGAAGCCGCCCATTTGGAACATCAGCCACTGCAAGACCTCGTATTTAGCCCGCGTGCTGCTTGGTAAAAAACGACCCGTTTTGGCTGCAAGGTAGAGCAAAATCGCGCCCGATTCAAATAGGTGAATGGGCTTGCCATCGGGACCCTTTGGATCAGTTATCGCTGGAATTTTATTATTCGGGCTAATCTTTAAAAAAGCCGGGGTAAATTGATCGCCCTTGCCAATATCAATTGGAATGGCACGCCAATCACGACCCAGTTTGTAGCCACATTCTTCGAGCATGATGTGGACTTTATGGCCATTGGGCGTGGCCCAGCTGTATACATCGATCATGCCTTGATTTGGATTGCTCGTTTTCTTCATCGTGTTATCCATTGTTTTATATTTGTATTTGATTGTTTTACTTCAAGACGGCATTGTGCGCAGTCGTGACAGTGCGGTTTCTAAGGTTTTCTCCTCCTTGGCAAAGCAAAACCGAATGACCTTTGAATCCGTTGCCGCGCCATAGAATGCAGATACCGGAATTGCTGCTACTCCTACTTCGCAGGTCAACCAGCGACAGAACTCTGCTTCACTAAGCTCGCTTTGCGGAATTCCGAGCGCGGAGTAATCGGCGCACTGAAAATAGCTGCCCGGTGAAGGCAGTAGCTTAAACTGGGTCTCGGCTAAACCGGCCCTAAAGTAATCGCGTTTGGCTTGATAAAACGCCGAGAGTCCTACATAGGATGCTGGGTCCGCAAGATACTGGGCAATACCGACCTGCATTGGTGCATTGACCGAAAATACGTTGAACTGATGGACTTTCCGAAACTCCGCAGTCAGGGCAGCTGGCGCGGCAACATAACCGATTTTCCAGCCCGTTACGTGCAAGGTTTTGCCAAAGCTGGAGACGACAAAGCTCCGTGCTGCAAGGGCCGCATGACTGGATGCGCTGCGATGCTGCTGACCATCAAAGACCATGTGCTCATAGACCTCATCACTGCAAACCAGAACATTTGTGTTTGCTAATAAATGAGCTAAGCGATCGAGATCGACCTGTTGCCAAATCATTCCCGTTGGATTATGAGGCGAATTAATCAGTAAAAGACGTGTCTTCGGAGTGATTGCGTTTGCTAACGCATCCCAGGCAATCGCGTAGCTTTGCACCGTGCCAGTGGAATTGCGCTGGACATCCAAGCTAACGCGAATGGCTTTACCGCCAGCCAACTCGATCGCAGGCAAGTAGCAATCAAATGCAGGTTCAATCACGATAACCTCGTCGCCTGGACTGACGCAGGACAAAACAACTGTGAAAATTGCTTGGGTAGCGCCCGCAGTGACGGTAATTTCACTGATGGGATCGTAGCCTGCTCCATAGAGCAATTGAATCTTCTTGGCGATGGTGTGGCGAAGCTCGAGGGCACCTGCCATTGGTGGGTATTGATTATGGCCAGTGACCATCGCCTGATTGACTGCCTCGATTAAGGCAGGATCACATTGAAAGTCGGGAAAGCCTTGCCCTAGATTAATTGCCTGGTTTTCGGCTGCTAGCGTTGACATCACGGTAAAGATAGTCGTACCGATCGCAGGTAGCCGCGATGGAAACGATGGAGCACTGGGAACGGGCGTACTAAAAGGGGTCATTACGACGGTTTATCTCGTACAGCAGCTTCTGTGGCTAGAATAAGGGGAATCCATTTCTAAATTGTGCCATGCTGATCGTTCTTTCACCCGCTAAATCCTTGGATTATGAGACCCCTGTCCGGGTAAAAAAATCCACCTTACCTGATTTTGTTGCTGACTCAGCCAAGCTGATTGCTGACTTGAAGACACTATCGCCGCAGGCAGTAGCTAAGTTAATGAGCCTTTCGGACCCGCTAGCCGCCCTGAATGTTGAGCGCTTTCGGGATTGGTCGACGAAATTCACCGAGAAAAACAGCAAACAGGCGATTTTTGCCTTCAATGGCGATGTGTACGAGGGCTTTGATGCGGGCTCGCTTAATAGCAAGGCAATCGAGTTTGCCCAAGATCACATGCGTATTTTGTCTGGGCTCTATGGCCTATTGCGGCCACTCGACTTAATGCAGCCTTATCGCCTAGAAATGGGTACTGTATTTAAAAACGCCAAGGGGAAAGACCTATATGCGTTTTGGGGCAAGAAAATTACCGCAGAAATACACAAGCAGTTGGCTTCACAAAAAAAGAATCCTTTCTTATTAAACTTGGCTTCAGAGGAGTATTTCAAAGTACTGCAGCCCAAGGAATTGGAGTTCCCCATCATTGCACCGGTCTTTCAGGATGCAAAAGAGGGTAAGTACAAAATTATTTCGTTTTACGCCAAGCGGGCACGCGGCTTAATGGCCCGTTTTGCAGTGGAGAATCGCATTACGGACCCAGCCGACTTGCGCGACTTTAATTTAGAAGGCTATCGCTTTAGCGCAGCCGAATCCAAACCCGATCGACCGGTATTTCGACGCGCCGAGAAAAAATAATATGACTGTTCACCGCTCTAAATCCTCCCAGCGTTCTTCCCCTGAGGCAGAGCGTTTGGTTGCCGATGCTATTTCACTGGCTGCTTCAGGTAGTCAGATTGAGGACCGATTTTGGGAAGGGCGCTTGAGTGCGCGTTTACTGAAATTAATGACTAGTCAAAATCAAAATGTGATCGATGCCGCACTCGATCAAACCTTTCGGATAAATACCGTTGCCTTTGAGGTACTGGCGGATTGTGCTGAAACCCTTGCTGAATCACAAACCATGACAGTCGATAAGCAAGACTGGGATGTCTTGCTACTGGCCTTGCCCATTGTTGCGCATACCCGTTATCAAATTCAGTCGGGGCCGCTCCCCGTTAAGGTGATTGAGTCCGTTGCCATGGCAATGCATGCATCGATTGCCTCAAGTGATACTCGCCTAGCTATTGTTCCATGGCTGTACAGCATCGATCAGATGCCACACTCGCACTGCCAAACGCGTATTTTGACGGAGGCTCTGGGTACCGCTGCAATCACGGCAAGCGAAATGAAGCTCGAGCTACGGAATATGTCGGAGACCATCGCGGTATTAGCTGATCCCCGTTTTATTATTGCGGCAATTGCTGCGCCCAGCGGCTCTCCTTTATTTCGCTGGCAAGCTGAACCACCGGTAAGGCAAGAGCGTGGCGTGAGTTTGATTGAATGGCAAACGGCGATGCGAGAGCCGATTTCGAGCTTATTGCCCGGATGTGAATTCGAGCTCCTCTTGCCTGAGGCCTATTTTACGAATTGCCGCTTGGCAGACAAGCAAGTGCGGCCATTGAGTATTCGGGCGGCGGTCAATTTTTTAGAAATCACCGTTGGTGCTCTGCCTGCTGGACTATCGTGTGTTGTCGGTGCCTTTGGTGAAGAGCAGGCAGACGAATACCGCATTGCATTTAGTATGAAGGGTTCGCCTGACGTGATGTACGGCGTCATTTGGCCGATGTACGATCGCGAAACGGTGGCCAATGATGCATTGAATGACATCAGCGATGACGAGAGCCCAATCAAAAAGATTTGCGATGCCTTAAAAGAAGCAGGCGTCGATGACGTCTTTCGGCATGCCGTTTTATTTAGCCCTGAACTCTGTGATGACTGTGGCGCGCCCTTGTTCCCTGATCGCCATGGTGAAGTGGTGCATGCGGAGATGCCGGAGGATACTCCCTCACAACAACCCTTGTTTCACTAGAACTCTAGGGCTAATGAAGACAAAAAACCGAGGCATGCCTCGGTTTTTTACTTCCATCCAACAAAAAACATCGCCTACTTAATTACTCTTTAGCAAACAGATGCGGTTCCTTGCCGGTCTTCATATCTGCTGTTTGGCAAAAATCAGCCAAACGAACACCGCTGCGAATGTTAAATAGCATTGCTTTGTTTCCAAGAACAACCAAGTCTAAACCGGTGTCGTGATTTTTAAAGCGCAAGCTCCCCGGCAATGACATCTCTTTTTTCATTTCGTAGGTTTTGGAATTCCAAACAAGGCCAATATTTCCAGCGCCATCCCCAATGGTTTTTAGCTGATGATTATTGTTGCAGCTCCACGCATGGGTATCTTTTGGATCTTTTGCGTGAACGGCAGAGTGGGATACTAGCAAGGCAGCGCTAATCAACAGCGTTTTAAGGGGAATGCGCATGTCTGTTTCCTTATGAAAGTAAGTGCTTCACGCCAGCTTGTTCCTCGAGTAATTCATTCAAGGTATGAGTCATGCGTTCACGCGAGAAGGCATCGATTTCAAGGCCTTCAATCATCTTGTACTCCCCATTCTCACAGACAACGGGGAATCCGTAAATGACTTCCGCCGGAATTTCATATTCACCGCGGGAAGCTATGCCCATGGTGACCCATTTGCCGTTGGTGCCAAGTACCCAATCACGCATGTGATCGATGGCGGCATTGGCGGCCGATGCAGCCGAAGACAGGCCGCGGGCTTCAATAATGGCGGCGCCACGCTTGCCCACGGTGGGAATAAAGACATCTTTATTCCATGCGGGGTCATTAATCATGTCTTTCACGGATTGCCCGCCAATGGTGGCAAAACGGTAGTCTGGGTACATGGTTGGGCTGTGATTACCCCATACAACCAGTTTTTCGATGTCTGCAACGGGTTTGCTAACTTTGGCGGCGATTTGCGACAGCGCGCGGTTGTGGTCGAGGCGTAGCATTGCCGTAAAGTTCTTCGCAGGCAGGCTGGGTGCCGATTTCATCGCAATGTAGGCGTTGGTATTGGCTGGGTTACCAACCACCAAGACCTTGACGGTCCGCTTGGCGACCTTATCCAGGGCTTTGCCTTGGGCGGTAAAAATTTGGGCATTCGCAGAAAGCAGGTCTTTACGCTCCATGCCGGGGCCGCGTGGGCGAGCACCAACCAGAAGGGCGATATCGATGTCCTTAAAGGCGGTCATGGGGTCCTCGTGGGCAGACATTCCAGCGAGCAGCGGGAATGCACAGTCGTCGAGCTCCATCATCACGCCTTTTAATGCTTTTTGGGCTTTTTCATCAGGAATTTCAAGGAGTTGCAAAATAACAGGCTGGTCTTTGCCGAGTAAATCACCATTGGCAATGCGAAATAGAAGGGAATAACCGATTTGACCGGCTGCGCCAGTAACCGCGACGCGCATAGGGGTTTTTGCCATTACATGTAACTCCAAATGAAGGTTGAAGGGTGTTGCTTAAGGGATAAATTACACATTATCCCTGCAAGCTTATGGAGTTTACATTTACACTATCAATAATGTCTTCTATAAGACAGCAGACTAGTCAGCCTAAATCCTTTTTTTGGAACTACTTTGCCTGAAACAACTGCCCCTTCGGCTACATTTAGCCCCCTGTACCAGCAAATTAAAGCGCTGTTACTCAATAGCCTTCAGTCCGGCGAATGGCAACCCGGAGATCCGATTCCCAGTGAAATGGAGTTGGCAGCCCGCTATGAGGTGAGTCAAGGGACGGTCCGCAAGGCGGTAGATGAGCTTGCCACGGAAAATCTCTTGATTCGGCAGCAAGGCAAAGGCACCTTTGTTGCAAGCCACCACAGCGAAGCGTGGCAATACCGTTTTTTTAGTTTGATGCCCGATTCCGGTAAAAAAGCCCCCCTGAAAAGCCACTTTCTGAGCTGCAATCAATCAAAAGCAGCAGCAAAGATCGCTGCACTATTGAAGCTTGCCGCGAGCGATAGCGTGATTCAAATTGACCGTTTACAGAGCGTGGCCGGTCAAGTTACGGTTTTTGAGCAAATATGGCTGCCTCAGCAGCGTTTTAACGGCATGACCCTCGAGCATTTGGAGTCGTGGCCTGGCCCTTTGTATGCTTTCTACGAGAGTGAGTTTGCGACCCACATGGTGCGGGCGGAAGAGAAAATCAAAGCCATTGCTGCGGTGGCAACGATTGCCAAGCATTTAAAACTGGAGCCAGGCTCCCCGTTGCTGTTGGTGGAGCGTATTTCTTATACTTATGGGAACAAGCCAGTAGAGATTCGGCGCGCGCACTACAACACGCAACAGCAACATTATGAAAATAAGTTGAACTAAGCAATGTGTAAAGAAAAAAGTGCATTCCAGTGTTTTCCAATAGAATATGTTGCACAACAGCAATTCTGTCCTAACTTCTACCTCACGAATGAGACCCTCTATGGTTGATGCCCAACAGGATGTAAAAAAAGCCAAGCCGGTTTACCGCAATATTGGCCTTGCCCAGTTGATTAAATACCGTTTGCCTTGGGCCGGGAAGGTGTCGATCTTGCACCGCATTAGTGGCGCTACCTTATTTTTGCTGCTCCCGTTTATTTTGTATTTGTTTGATCAAAGCTTGGCATCCGAGCTGAGTTTCATGAAGTTCCAAGAATTTACGGATCACATCTTGGTCAAGCTGATTTGCCTTGGACTGATTTGGAGCTTTTTGCATCACTTCTGCGCCGGTATTCGTTACTTGCTACTGGATCTTGAAATTGGCGTCGCAAAGATTGAAGCGCAAAAGTCCGCAATTATCGTATTGACCATTAGCCTAGCCTTAACAGCATTAGTAGGCGCTAAATTATTTGATTTGTTTTAATTCCGATTACTTAAAGAGAACTGTATGTCGACAAATAATATTGGCCCGAAACGCCTCGTTGTAGGCGCGCACTACGGCCTGAAAGAATGGATTATTCAGCGCATCACCGCAGTAGTGATGGTGGTATTTACGGTAGTCTTGTTGGTCGCCTATTTGGTGTCGGGCGGCGCTACCTATGAAGCCTGGGCTGGATTGTTTAGCAATCAACTGATGAAGCTATTGACCCTGCTGACCTTCTTCAGTCTTTTCTACCATGCGTGGATTGGCATTCGTGATATTTGGATGGATTACATCAAGCCGGTAGGCATTCGCCTCACCCTGCAAGCCTTGACTATGTTGTGGCTAGTCGCTTGTGCGGCCTATGCTGCTGAAATTTTGTGGAAAGTGTAAGACGATGACTGCAATTAAAAAAGCATTACCCCGCCGGCGCTTTGATGCGGTGATTGTGGGTGCTGGTGGTTCTGGAATGCGCGCCTCTTTGCAGCTCTCAGAGGCTGGCCTGAATGTAGCTGTGCTCACCAAAGTATTTCCGACCCGCTCCCATACGGTTGCTGCACAAGGCGGCATTGGCGCTTCGCTCGGCAATATGAGCGAAGACAATTGGCACTTCCATTTTTACGACACCATCAAGGGCTCGGATTGGCTGGGCGATCAAGACGTAATTGAGTTTATGTGCCGCGAAGCACCGAAAGTGGTCTATGAGCTTGAACACTACGGCATGCCGTTCGATCGTAATCCTGATGGCACGATTTACCAGCGCCCATTCGGTGGGCATACTGCCAATTACGGTGAGAAGCCAGTGCAACGCGCCTGTGCCGCAGCTGACCGTACTGGCCACGCCATGCTCCACACCCTTTATCAGCGCAATGTACAAGCCAAGACCAACTTTTTTGTTGAGTGGTTGGCATTGGATTTAATTCGTGACGATGAAGGCGATGTGGTTGGCGTGACCGCACTGGAAATGGAAACCGGCGAGCTCTACATCTTGGAGGCCAAGATTGTTCTCATGGCAACCGGCGGCGCCGGACGCATTTGGTCTGCTTCGACTAATGCCTACATCAATACCGGCGACGGCATGGGTATGGCGGCGCGTGCCAACATTCCACTCGAAGACATGGAGTTCTGGCAGTTTCATCCGACCGGCGTTGCTGGAGCGGGCGTACTATTGACCGAGGGCTGCCGAGGTGAGGGCGCTATATTGCGAAACAAAGATGGTGAGCGCTTTATGGAACGCTATGCGCCCACACTAAAGGATCTGGCACCGCGTGACTTTATTTCCCGCTGCATGGATCAAGAGATTAAAGAAGGCCGTGGTTGCGGACCCAATGGCGATTATGTCGTGCTCGATTTAACCCACATCGGTGCTGAGACCATCATGAAGCGTCTGCCATCGGTGTACGAGATTGGCATTAACTTTGCCAACGTCGATGTGACAAAAGAGCCAATTCCGGTGGTGCCAACCATTCACTATCAGATGGGCGGTATTCCAACCAACATTAATGGTCAGGTGGTTGTGCCTAAAGACGGTAATCCCAACCATGTTGTAAATGGCCTGTATGCGATTGGTGAATGTTCCTGCGTATCGGTTCACGGCGCCAATCGTTTAGGTACAAACTCGCTGCTCGATCTGCTGGTGTTTGGTCGTGCTGCAGGCAATCACATCGTTGATATGAATCTCAAAAAGCGCGAGCATAAACCCTTGCCTGCCAATGCAGGTGAGCAAACTCTCGCACGCATTGCGGAGCTCGATAACTCCACTTCAGGTGAATATGCCCAAGACGTAGCCAATGACATTCGCAAGACAATGCAGACCTATGCCGGTGTGTTCCGTAACCAGAAGTTGATGGATGAGGGCGTGCGTCAGATGGCCGCTTTAACAGAGCGCGCGAAGCATTTGTGGGTCAAAGATAAATCCAAGATTTTTAATACAGCACGGATTGAGGCGCTGGAAATTTCAAATCTGATTGAGACTGCGAATGCCACCATTATTTCAGCGGCAGCGCGCAAAGAAAGCCGCGGCGCGCACTCACACGATGATTTCCCAACGCGCGATGATCAGACTTGGATGAAACACACCTTGTGGTTTAGTGAGGGCAATCGCCTCGATTACAAACCAGTGCAACTCAAGCCATTAACTGCCGAATCAGTGCCACCCAAAGAGCGTACTTTCTAATTAAAGATAAACGAGATAAATCATGAGTGATACCCGCATATTTGAAATCTATCGCTACGATCCTGAAGTCGATACCGCTCCACGCATGCAACGCTATGAATTGGAATTAACCGATGAGCGCATGCTGCTGGACGCGTTAATTTCACTCAAGAGGCAAGATGAAAGCATTACGTATCGCCGTTCTTGCCGTGAGGGAGTCTGCGGTTCCGATGCGATGAACATCAATGGTAAAAATGGCTTGGCATGCTTAACCAATATGAAGACTTTGCCTCAAGTCATCACATTACGTCCGCTACCAGGCTTGCCAGTAGTGCGCGATTTGATTGTCGACATGACCCTGTTTTTCAAGCAGTACCTGTCCATTAAGCCCTATTTAGTGAACTCCACCCGTCCACCGGAAAAAGAGCGCTTGCAGAGTCCTGAGGAGCGTGAAGAGTTGGATGGCTTATATGAGTGCATCTTGTGCGCCTCTTGCTCCACCTCATGCCCCTCATTTTGGTGGAATCCCGATAAGTTCGTCGGGCCAGCCGGCTTGCTGCAAGCGTATCGCTTTATTGCCGATAGCCGCGATGAAGATACGGCCGCACGCTTGGATAATTTGGAAGATCCCTATCGATTGTTCCGTTGCCACACCATCATGAATTGCGTGGATGTTTGTCCTAAGCACTTGAATCCAACCAAAGCCATTGGCAAAATCAAGGAGTTAATGGTTCGCAGGGCAGTATGACCATTAGTGCGGCGGCTCTGTATCGTTTAAAAAGCGATGCACGCCGGGGTTTACTGGAAAACGATCTGATTTTGGAGCGGTTTTTCAGGCGTTATGCGGATACATTAACCGAGGAGCAGGGGGTGGTGTTAGGCCAGCTCCTGGCTCTAAGCGACAATGATTTGATGGATTTGCTAATCGGGCGTGTGGATTTTGTCGATTCTTTGGGCGATTTGTGTAAAACGCCTTGTTTTATCGCTGTTTTGAGTCATTTACGCGAGAAGTAGCAGCAAGGGTGCAATAATTTGCATTGCAGCATTTAATCTTAATGAATAGTGGGATCTGACATGATTGAATCAAACATCAAGGCAAAGTTATCGTTCTCCGACGGTACCCCCGATATCGACTTGCCAATCTACCAAGGCACAGTTGGACCTGATGTCATTGACATTCGTAAACTGTACGGTCAAACGAGTAAATTTACCTACGACCCGGGCTTTTTGTCGACTGCCTCTTGTAGCAGCAAAATTACATTCATTGATGGTGATAAAGGTGAATTACTGTATCGCGGCTACCCGATTCAGGATCTCGCCAATAATTGCGATTTTTTAGAAGTGTGTTACCTCTTGCTCAATGGTCATCTGCCAAACGAAAAAGAGAATACGCAATTTCAGGACATCATCATGCACCACACCATGGTGCACGAACAAATGCAGTTTTTCCTGCGCGGCTTTAGGCGTGACGCGCACCCGATGGCGGTATTAACTGGTCTTGTTGGTGCAATGGCTGCCTTCTACCACGATCAAATTGATTACAGCGAGCCCAAGGCACGCGAGATTGCACAAATGCGCTTGATTGCCAAAATGCCAACTTTGGTAGCCATGTCTTATAAGTACTCGATTGGTCAGCCCTTTATTTACCCCGATAATTCACTGTCGTATACCGCCAACTTCATGCGCATGATGTTTGCTACGCCATGTGAGCCCTTCAAAGTGAACCCAGTATTGGTCCGCGCTTTGGATCGCATATTTATTCTGCATGCAGACCATGAGCAAAATGCATCGACCTCTACAGTGCGTTTGTGCGGCTCTTCCGGCACCAATCCGTTTGCAGCAATATCGGCAGGCATTGCTTGTTTATGGGGACCTGCTCACGGCGGTGCTAACGAAGCCTGTTTGCAAATGTTGAATGAAATTCAGGCCAATGGCGGTGTTGAAAAAGTGGGCGAGTTTATTGCTCAGGTAAAAGACAAAAATTCCAATGTCCGCTTAATGGGCTTTGGCCATCGGGTTTATAAAAACTTTGACCCACGCGCAAAACTGATGCGTGAAACCTGTTATGAAGTCCTCAATGAGTTAGGACTCGAAAATGATCCGCTTTTCAAGTTGGCCATGACTTTAGAGAAGATAGCGCTAGAGGACGAGTACTTTGTGAGCCGTAAGCTTTATCCCAATGTTGACTTTTACTCTGGCATTGTGCAACGTGCCCTGGGTATTCCAAACGACATGTTTACCTGTATCTTTGCCTTAGCAAGAACCGTGGGCTGGATTGCGCAGTGGGAAGAAATGATTACCGACTCCGAGTATAAAATTGGTCGACCACGTCAGTTGTATGTTGGAGAAACTGCACGTAAAGTTCCTCCAATGTCACAACGAAAATAAGCATCATAAGGGCCTGTATGTCACGCACCTTATACGATAAATTATGGGATGAGCATGTGGTTTGTTCCGAAGAGGATGGTACTGCAACCCTCTACATTGATCGACACTTGCTCCATGAGGTAACCAGTCCCCAAGCTTTTGAAGGCTTGAGTTTAGCGAGGCGCCCTGTATGGCGAATTTCTGCCAACCTTGCCGTCTCTGACCATAATGTGCCAACAACGGATCGATCCGAAGGGATTGCTGACCCCATCTCCAAGCTCCAAGTCGATACTCTGGACCAGAACTGCGCATCCTTTGGTATTACGCAATTCAAGATGAATGATTTACGCCAAGGAATTGTGCATGTCATCGGACCAGAGCAGGGGGCTACCTTGCCTGGCATGACGGTGGTGTGCGGTGATTCCCATACCAGCACCCATGGCGCCTTTGGCGCGTTGGCTTTTGGAATAGGCACCTCTGAAGTGGAGCATGTGCTTGCTACTCAAACCTTGCTCATGAAAAAGAGCAAGAACATGCTGGTCCGAGTCGAAGGGCGGTTGCAGCCCGGATCCACTGCCAAAGACATTGTTTTAGCAGTCATTGGAAAAATAGGTACAGCCGGCGGCACGGGTTACACCATTGAGTTTGCGGGTGAAGCCATTCGAAACTTATCGATGGAAGGTCGCATGACCATTTGTAATATGGCGATTGAAGCAGGTGCACGCGCCGGCCTCGTAGCCGTGGATGAAACGACAGTGGAATACATTCAAGGTAGGCCATTTTCACCCAGTGGTGAAACGCTGCGCCATGCCTTGCAATATTGGCGCACCTTGCATTCGGATGCCGGTGCAAAGTTTGATCAGGTGATTGAGTTGCGCGCTGAAGAAATTCAGCCACAGGTCACCTGGGGCACCTCGCCAGAAATGGTCTTGCCGATTACTGAGCGGGTTCCTGACCCGGAAAAAGAACGCGATCCCAATAAGCGTAGCGCAATGGAGAGGGCTCTGCAGTACATGAACCTCATACCCAATACCCTCCTCAGTAGTATTCCGATTGACAAAGTATTTATTGGTTCGTGCACCAATAGCCGAATCGAGGATTTACGCGCTGCTGCCAAGGTAGTTGATCGGCTGGGAAAAAAAGTTTCGCCCACAATTAAGTTGGCAATGGTTGTGCCTGGGTCTGGATTAGTGAAGGCACAAGCCGAGCGGGAAGGCTTGGATCGGGTATTTAAGGCCGCTGGTTTTGAGTGGCGAGAGCCTGGCTGCTCAATGTGCTTGGCCATGAATTCCGATCGCCTTGAGCCCGGAGAGCGTTGTGCCTCGACCTCTAACCGAAATTTTGAAGGTCGGCAGGGTGCGGGTGGCAGAACGCACTTAGTTAGCCCAGCGATGGCCGCTGCTGCAGCCATTGAGGGCCATTTTGTTGATGTGCGCAAAATTGCGTAAGCCATTCAAATGAAGGTCAAGATAATGCTAATTCCACCTTATTCAATGATTACTAAATTATCCATCGTGCTGGTTGCCGGTGTTTTTATTAGTGCCTGTGCAAATACCATGGAAGGGGTCGGCAAGGATCTGCAGAAGATTGGAACTTCGATGGATTCAAAGTCTTCTTCTGCTCCCGCCCCAACAAATCCTCCTGCGTCACAAACCCAGGGGAAAGATGTTGTGGTGACGCCAGTAAAATAATCGCTCATTACAAAAATACGCAGAGGCAGTTGCGATGGATAAATTTACTCAATACCAAGGTTTGGTAGCCCCCCTCGATCGTGAAAACGTCGATACCGACGCCATTATTCCGAAACAGTTTCTCAAGTCCATTAAGAAAACAGGCTTTGGTCAAAATTTATTTGACGAGTGGCGCTACTTGGATCATGGCGAACCTGGCAACGATTGCAGCACACGCCCCTTAAATCCGGATTTCATTCTGAATCAGTCCCGTTATCAAAATGCGGGGATTTTGCTTGCTCGCAAGAACTTCGGCTGCGGTAGTTCACGCGAGCATGCCCCATGGGCTTTGGGTCAATATGGCTTTCGTGCTGTGATTGCCCCCAGTTTTGCCGATATTTTCTTTAATAATTGCTACAAAAACGGTCTCTTGCCGATTGTGCTGAGTGAGCAACAGGTCGATCACCTGTTTAATGAAACCCGCGCCTTTAATGGTTACCAGCTAACCATTGATTTAGAGGCCCAAGAGGTCATTGCGCCTGATAGTCGACGCTATTCATTTGAAATCGATGGATTTCGTAAATACTGCCTGCTTAATGGTTTAGACGATATTGGCCTCACACTGAAAAATGCCGATAAAATCAAAGCATATGAAGCTGAGCGTTTATTGCGGATGCCTTGGCTTGCCACGCAATTACCGTAAAAACCCCTTCGCATTGACTCGCTAAATCCTTTTTATAGGCCTGTTATGAAAATTGCAGTATTGCCGGGCGACGGCATTGGTCCAGAAATCGTTGCTGAGGCAGTTAAAGTCCTCAAGGCCCTAGGCCCAGCATTTGATCTGGAAGATGCCCCGGTTGGTGGGGCTGCCTATGACCTGTTCGGCCACCCCTTGCCGCCAGCGACCCTTGAGCTGGCCAAAAAAGCAGATGCTATTTTATTTGGAGCGGTAGGTGACTGGAAGTACGACACCTTAGCCCGTGAATTTCGTCCTGAGCAAGCCATCTTGGGTTTGCGTAAGCACCTGGCCTTGTTTGCTAACTTTCGACCGGCAATCTGCTATCCCGAACTCACTGCAGCTTCAAGCTTAAAGCCGGAAATTATTGGTGGCTTGGATATTTTGATTATTCGCGAACTCAATGGCGATATTTATTTTGGGCAGCCGCGCGGCATTCGAACTTCAGAGCATGCACTTTTTAAAGGTGCTCGCGAGGGATTTGACACCATGCACTACAGCGAACCTGAGGTAGTGCGTATTGGTAGAGTTGCATTTGAAGCGGCGCGTAAGCGTAATAAAAAAGTATGCAGCGTGGATAAAGCCAACGTACTGGAAACTTCCCAGCTTTGGCGCGATGTGATGACGGCACTGGCAGCCGATTACCCCGATGTTGAGTTATCGCATATGTATGTCGATAACGCAGCCATGCAACTCGTGAAAGCACCCAAGGCGTTCGATGTGGTGGTCACCGGTAATTTGTTTGGCGATATTTTGTCGGATGAAGCAGCCATGCTCACGGGCTCGATCGGAATGCTGCCATCGGCTTCTTTAGACAAGAACAACAAAGGCTTGTATGAGCCTAGCCACGGCTCTGCACCCGATATTGCTGGGAAGGGCATTGCCAATCCCCTGGCAACCATTCTTTCTGCAGCCATGATGCTGCGCTACTCCTTAGGTATGACTGGAGAGGCAGATCGCATTGAAAAAGCGGTTCAAAAAGTATTGCAGCACGGCATGCGCACGGCAGATATTTATACCGAAGGCACTAACAAAGTATCGACCATACAAATGGGCGATGCGGTAGTGGCGGCACTAGCGTAATTCATTGATATAGGAATGTAAGGCTTTTGTAATTTTATGGCAACACATCAAACATCAAGCTCGACAAACACTCCCTTAGTCGGCCTCGTAGGCTGGCGTGGCATGGTGGGCAGCGTCCTTATGGATCGCATGCTGGCGGAAGGGGACTTTGATTTAATCGAGCCGGTATTTTTTAGTACCAGCAATGCCGGCGGTGATGTGCCTGCGATGAACGGACGCCACATCACCAAGAGTGAAAAAAAGCTACACGATGCCAATGACATTCAATCCTTGATTCGTTGCGACATCATTTTGACCTGCCAAGGCGGTGATTACACCAAGGCCATTTTTCCAGCACTGCGAGCGGCCGGTTGGCAGGGCCATTGGATTGATGCTGCCAGTGCACTGCGCATGAATGATGATGCAGTGCTCGTATTAGATCCAGTCAATCGACCCGTGATTGATCGTGCATTGGCTGCTGGGGGCAAGAATTGGATTGGTGGCAATTGCACGGTGAGTTTGATGATGATCGCCATGGGCGGATTACTCAAGGCCGATATGGTCGAATGGATTAGTGCCATGACCTATCAAGCTGCTTCAGGCGCAGGCGCACAAAACATGCGAGAGCTGCTCTTGCAAATGGGTGCCTTGCGCGATAGCGTCGATGCCGAGTTACGTGATCCCGCTTCTTGGATTTTAGATATCGATCGCAAAATATCGGCGACCATGCGTTCGGCAGAGTTTCCGACCAAGAACTTTCGTAATACAGCCTTGGCTGGTAGTTTGATTCCCTGGATTGATGTGCCCGTTGAAAACGGCCAGACAAAGGAAGAATGGAAGGGCGGCGCTGAATGCAACAAAATTTTAGGGCGTCCGCCGTTTAGATCGCCAGGCAGTATTCCGATTGATGGCATTTGCGTGCGCGTTGGCGCCATGCGCTGCCACTCCCAAGGCTTAACAATCAAGCTGAAGAAAGACATTCCCTTGCCTGAAATCGAAGCCATTTTAGCCAATGACAATGCGTGGGTAAAAGTGGTACCTAATGAGCGTGAGGCAACCGAGCGTGAATTATCGCCGGCTAAGATTAGTGGCACCCTGACGGTGCCGATTGGCCGACTGCACAAGTTGGCCATGGGTCCCGAATATCTAGGCGCTTTCACGGTAGGCGATCAGCTATTGTGGGGTGCTGCAGAGCCCTTGCGCCGCATGCTACGTATCTTGTTGGAACGCTGAGAATGCGCTTATCTGCATCGACCCAGATGGTGCATCGCCTAGCATTAGCCTTTGGTGGTATGTGGATTATTCTTAGTGCAGGCGCGGGCGCTTTTACTTTGGGTACTCCCAAGGTTTTATCACAGCCGGGTCAAGCTATTCGTGCGGAAATTCCCTTGCGTCTATCTGCGGCGAGTGAGGCCCAGCTTAACGATTTACAAATTTCCACCCCGAGTAAAGCGACCTATGAGCGTCTTGGAATTGCCACATCTATCTTAGAACTTGAGCCGCAACTGCGCGTGGATCGGCGTGATGGCAATCGCACGTTCATTGTTCTAGAAACAGTCAAGCCCGTCAGCGCAGCACAAACCAATCTGGATCCTTTTATTGATTTGATGGTGACCTTGCAGTGGCCATCTGGCCAGCTTACAAAAAATTACACCTTACTATTAGGTGACCCGAATCAAGTCACGGTGCGCCCCGGTCAAACCTTAAGCGAGATTGCGGCGCAGATGGCGCCCTTATTGGATGGCGCTACCTTAGATCAAACCATCATGGCATTGTATAAAGCCAACCCCGACGCCTTTGCGGGCGGTAGCATTCATCGCTTGCCGGCTGGCGTTGAGCTGATCAAGCCGAGTCAGTCCTTGATGCAGTCCATTACACCAACGCAGGCAAGCCAGTTTGTTGAAAAAGCCAACCAAGCATGGGTTGATTCCCACGGTGGTTCGGCTAAGGCAGCTACTACGAAATCAAGTGACATCACGAAGGCAACGAACGATCCCGCTGTCGCAAAAGATCGTTTGACGATTGGACCCGGTGCGGATAGCAATTCGGATCAACGACGCTATACCGAAGAAATCGTTGCCCAAGAAAAAATGCTGGAACAAACACGGACCCGTATTGTTGAGATAGAAAAAAACATTGCCGATTTACAAAAATTACTGGATTCGGCTAAGGGGCAGCCCGCATCCGGCTCCAGCGCCAAGTCCGATGTGATGAAAAACAGCTGGGCCCAGGCTTTGCTGTTATTAGGCGTGATCGCATTGACTGCACTCTTGTTGTGGTTGATGGCACGGCATGCCCGCCAATCTGAACGAAGTGCGCCCACGCATGCTGGTGCTGCTGCATCCATGCCCCAGCATGATGAGATGATTCATTCATCACCCAGTCACGGTATGCCAGAGCGTGCCAAGAGTTTATTTGCAGGTATTGATCTTGATTTGGCGCCAGTCAAAAGTGATCCGGCTGCTCGGAATGATGCATTGCGCGTCAAACTCAATCTTGCAAAAGCGTATACGACGATTGAGGACTTCGCTGCAGCCAAGCAGAGCCTAGACGACATCATCCAGTTGAGCCTTGATCCTTCAAATGAAGTAGATGGATCCCTAGTTGTGGACGCCAAAGCCATGCTATCCGACATCCACCGGCGCAGTAGCTAATGGGTAGCGAACCCGTGTTTGCTATATCAAGTAGATGACGCGCATCGCTTTGGGCTTGCAGTACGACGGCTCGCGATTTGTTGGATGGCAGATGCAGCCGAGTCAAAACACGGTGCAAGATAATCTAGAGAAAGCCATCCATGCGTTTGTTGGTGATACCCAATCCATGGCTAATCCAATACGCGTCACTGCGGCTGGGCGTACCGATACTGGAGTGCATGCACTTGGTCAGGTAGTGCATTTTGAATGCACTGTTGAGCGCGATGACTGGTCATGGGTGCGCGGTCTTAATAGTTTTCTGCCGAGCGATATTGTGGTGAACTGGGCGCACCTAGTTGATGGCTCATTTGATGCGCGGTTTTCCGCATTTGAGCGTAGTTATGTGTATGCCTTGCATATTGGGCCTTGCCGAGCACCGACGGTTGCCTCGCGCGCCGGTTATCTGATGTTAGCAGCCGATAAATGGCTTGATGTGGATGCCATGCAAGCGGCTTCCCGTTGCCTTTTGGGAGAGCATGACTTTTCGTCTTTTCGGTCATCGGAGTGCCAGAGCAAGACGCCGATTAAAACGGTGTACGACATTCAGATTTTGGATCAAAAACCCTGGGTCTATATTGTGGTTCGGGCTAATGCCTTTTTGCACCACATGGTTCGTAATATCGTCGGTAGTCTTTTGGCAGTAGGCCAAGAAAAGCGCCCCGTACGCTGGATGGCTGAAGTGCTTGAAGCCAAAAGCCGCCAATTAGCGGCACCAACCTTTTCGCCCGATGGTTTGTATTTAGCAAAGGTAGGGTACCCGCCTGAATACCTTATCCCAGATCCTTGGCTGCAGCATTCCTGGTTACCCTCCGAGGTGATTACCTTATTGCAGGAGGCCGTTCCGGTTGCTCCGAAGCGGATTATGATCTAGCCATGGGATTACTTCACTATGCGCCAAACCGAACCCGCATCAAGATTTGTGGCTTAAAACGCCCAGAAGACGTCGATTTTGCTGTTAATGCGGGGGTAGACGCCCTCGGCTTTGTTTTTTATCCCCCCAGCCCAAGGGCTTTAAGCCCACAACATGCGGCAGCCCTGATTTCAAGGTTGCCAGCTGGGGTAGATGCCGTTGGCCTCGTAGTAAATGCCTCTGATGCTGAATTTGCCGCAATTCGAGCCCATGCGCCCATTACGCTGTGGCAATTTCATGGGGATGAGAGCCCAGAGGAGTGTCAACGCCTCGCTGCAGGGGATCCATGGATCAAAGCAGGCCGAGTGGGTGAGGGCTTCGCTTTTGCTGATTTTTCCCTACAATATAGGCAAGCAGCCGGTTTTCTGCTGGACGCCCTAGTTGAGGGCTATGGTGGGGGCGGTGTTCCTTTTGATTGGCAATGGATTCCAGAAACATGGGTAAGCGCAAACGCGCCTCGGGTCGTTTTGAGTGGTGGGTTGAACGCACACAACGTGGGCGAAGCGATTGCACGCCTGCATCCCTGCGCCGTTGATATTTCGAGCGGCGTTGAGAGTGCTAAAGGCATTAAAGACGCTGTTTTGATGGCCGAGTTTATTCAGGCTGTGCGAATAGCAGATTCCAAAACACAATTGCAGTAACCCAATCAAAAGAGGTAGCTATGTACGATAAGCCAGATTCACGTGGGCACTTTGGCCCTTACGGTGGTGTGTTCGTTTCCGAAACATTGATGTTTGCCTTAGAGGAACTTAAAGAGGCTTACGCACGCTATCAACACGACCCTGAATTCATTGAAGAGTTTCATTACGAGCTCAAGCATTTTGTTGGCCGTCCATCGCCCGTCTATCACGCCAAGCGCTGGAGCGCAATGCTGGGTGGCGCGCAAATCTACTTGAAGCGCGAAGATTTAAATCACACGGGTGCGCACAAAATCAATAATGTGATTGGTCAAGCGATGTTGGCCAAGCGCATGGGTAAGCCACGCATCATTGCTGAGACAGGTGCGGGGCAGCATGGTGTTGCTACCGCCACAATCTGCGCTCGATTTGGTTTGGACTGTACGGTCTATCAAGGTTCAGTGGATGTCGCCCGTCAAGCGCAAAACGTCTTTCGCATGAAGTTACTCGGTGCAAAAGTCGTGCCGGTGGAGTCGGGCACAAAAACCTTAAAAGACGCTTTGAATGAAGCGATGCGCGACTGGGTTACCAATGTGGAAGACACCTTTTACATCATTGGTACGGTTGCTGGCCCACACCCATACCCGATGATGGTGCGGGATTTTCAGAGTGTGATTGGCGAAGAGTGTAAAGTGCAAATGCCGGAGATGATCGGTCGTCAGCCAGACTATGTGATGGCGTGCGTTGGCGGCGGCTCGAATGCCATGGGTATTTTTTATCCCTACATTGATTACACCGAAGTGAAACTGGTTGGCGTTGAAGCTGCGGGCCATGGCCTCAATACCGCTGCCCACTCTGCTGCACTGTGCGTTGGTAAGCCAGGTGTATTGCATGGTAACCGTACCTATCTTTTGCAAGATGAGAATGGTCAAATTTCGGAGACGCATTCGGTATCTGCCGGTATGGACTACCCAGGCGTTGGTCCTGAACACGCATGGCTTAAAGACTCAGGCCGCGCAGAGTATGTAGCAATTACCGATCAAGAGGCGCTCAAAGCATTTCATGATTGCTGCCAAATTGAGGGCATCATTCCCGCCTTAGAGTCTGCGCATGCGATTGCATATGCATGCAAGCTTGCCGCAACCTTACCAAAGGATAAAACGATTTTGGTTAATTTGTCTGGTCGTGGCGATAAGGATATGCATACCGTTGCGCAGGCAACTGGCTCTGAGGGTTAAATTAAAAAACGTATTTATGTCCAACATTTCAACCGTATTTAATGAACTAAAACAGTCTGGTAAAAAAGGCCTAGTGCCTTTTATTACCGCCGGGGATCCGGAGCCTGGCTTAACGGTTGCGCTTATGCATGCACTGGTGCGCGGTGGCGCCAATGTGATTGAGCTGGGCGTGCCATTTTCTGATCCGATGGCCGATGGTCCCGTAATCCAGCGTTCCTCCGAACGGGCACTGAACCATGGCGTTACCCTGCGCCATTGCCTTGAGATGGTGAAGGCATTTCGAGAGACAGACAGTAATACGCCAGTGGTGCTCATGGGCTATGCTAATCCAGTAGAGCAAATGGGTGCTGCCCGTTTTGCAAGTGAGGCGAAGGCAGCTGGAGTTGATGGGGTATTGATTGTGGATTACCCGCCGGAGGAGTGCGTTGATTTTGCGCAGCAGATGCGCTCAGCTGGAGTCGATCCGATTTTTTTATTAGCACCAACCTCGTCATCAGCACGCATTCAAGAGGCTGCGAAAATAGCGGCCGGCTATATTTACTACGTGTCATTGCGCGGCGTAACCGGGGCAAGCCACCTGAACACCCAAGACGTGGCCAGCATTATTCCGCAAATTCGGGCGGCTACTTCGATACCGATTGCAGTCGGCTTTGGTATTCATGATGCCGCGAGCGCAAAAGCAGTCTCTCACACAGCAGATGCTGTTGTAATTGGAAGCCGTATTATCCGTTTGCTCGAAGAAGCCCCTCCAGGCGAGGCGGTACAATCGCTTGAACATTTCATACGCGAGATTCGCACTGCATTGGATAGCTAAAGTACATGAGTTGGATCGATAAACTTCTTCCCCCGCAAATTCAGCACACGGATCCGGCTAATCGAAAGTCAGTTCCCGAGGGCTTATGGGTAAAGTGCCCTGGATGTGAGGCTGTTTTATATAGTACTGATATTGAGGCCAATCTATCGGTATGCCCGAAATGCAGTCACCACATGCGTATTGGTGCGCGCCAACGTTTAGATAGCCTGCTGGATGCCAAAGGTCGCTATGAAATTGGTGCGAATGTGTTTCCGATCGATCCACTGAAATTCAAAGATTCTAAAAAATACCCTGATCGCCTAAAAGAAGCGGTCGATGTATCGGGCGAGACCGATGCCCTCGTGGTTCTTGGTGGGAAAATTGAATCGATTCCTGTTGTAACTGCGTGCTTTGAGTTTCAGTTCATGGGCGGCTCGATGGGGTCGGTGGTGGGCGAACGATTTGTCCGTGGCGCCCAAGAGGCAATCGATAAAAAGTGCGCATTTATTTGCATTACTGCTACTGGTGGCGCGCGCATGCAAGAGAGTCTCCTCTCGCTATTGCAAATGGCCAAAACCAATTCGATGTTAACGAAGCTTTCCAAAGCAGGACTCCCTTACATTAGCGTTCTGACCGACCCCACCATGGGTGGTATTTCAGCAAGTTTTGCTTTCATGGGGGATGTGGTGATGGCTGAGCCAAAGGCATTGATTGGTTTTGCTGGTCCGCGGGTAATCGAACAAACCGTCCGTGAAAAATTGCCTGAGGGATTTCAGCGCTCGGAATTTTTAATGCAAAAGGGTGGCGTCGACATGATTGTGGATCGCCGCAATATGCGTGCCGAAATCGCTCGCCTATTAGCCCTGTTGCAAAACCTACCCGAACCATCGATTACCGCGACGGTTGGAATGCCTTCTACTTAGCCTGTATTTAATTGTTGAGCGACTCAAGCCAAGTTCCTTTTTCTTCTGCAAGCCTAGAGGCCTGGCTTAGGCACCTCGAAACGGCCCATCCAGTCGGCATTGATATGGGCCTTGAGCGTATTAGTCGTGTGAAGGATGCTCTCGATCTCGAGTTTCATTGCCCGATTATTACGGTAGCCGGCACCAACGGAAAAGGCTCCACCTGCGCTTTTATGGAGAGTATTCTGCTCGCCGCCGGCTACCGCGTAGGGTGCCACACCTCGCCCCATTTACTGCGATTTAATGAGCGTGCTCGCATTAATGGTGCTGATGCAAGTGATGCGCAATTGCTTTTGTATTTTGCCGAGGTGGAAGCAGCTCGGCTTAGTTTGCCTAACCCACCTACTTTGACCTATTTTGAGTTTACTGCCTTAGCGATCATGCGTTACTTTGCGGCAGCCAACTTGGATGCAGTTGTTCTCGAAGTGGGTATGGGTGGGCGTTTAGATGCAATAAATATTTTGGATGCGGATTGTGCGATTGTGACCAGCATCGATATTGATCATGCTGCATTTTTAGGTGATACCCGTGAGAAAATTGCACGCGAAAAAGCAGGGGTATTTCGGCCCAATGCGATTGCCGTTTGTGGCGACCCAATGCCACCTGCCAGCTTAGTAGCTTATGCGGAGTCACTGCAGTGTGACTTATGGCTGATGGGGCGAGATTACAACTTTCAGGGGGATAAGCAGCAATGGGGTTGGTCTGGACGAGGCAAGCGATTTAGTGGTTTGGGTTACCCCGCCTTACGCGGTGCGAATCAGTTACTCAATGCCGCGGCAGTAATTGCTGCCCTATCTGCTTTACGTGACCGTATACCGGTTAGCGCACAAGACATTCGTAACGGCTTTGCCTTGGTTGAGTTACCAGGCCGCTTTCAGGTTCTGCCAGGCCAACCAACAGTTATTCTTGACGTAGCCCATAATCCGCACGCTGCTTCGACTTTGGCGCAAGGCTTGGATAAAATGGGATATCACCCCTATACCTATGCCATTTTTGGGGCGATGGCCGATAAAGACATTGTTGGAGTGGTGCGTCCGATGGTGGACTTGGTGGATCACTGGTTTTGTACTAACTTACCGACAACTAGAGCGGCAAGCGCAGCGGAATTGGCTGAGATTCTAGAGGCCAGTGGCGTCGAGCGTGCTGGCACTGAAGGCGGTATTCAGACCTTTTTAAGCCCAAGTGAGGCCTACCAAAAGGCGCTTTCCTTAGCTGGCGAGGGTGATAGAATAGTGATCTTCGGTTCTTTTTATACTGTCGCAGGCGTAATGGCTTATCGAAACAACCAGGCGCACTAATTGATGATTCGTCTATCCCAGCTATTTAAGCGCGATTCGCGACCCGATACCGGTCCAGCTGAAGTGCTCACACGGTCGCGTGCAGGCAATAAATTTGCTGGGCGCAATGCGCGCTCAGCCGGGGATGATTCGGTATTGACGGAAGATCCAGAGCACCAGCGTGCACGGCATCGCTTGATTGGTGCCGCTGTTTTAGTGCTCGTCGCCATTGTTGTCTTGCCCCAGGTGCTAGATAGCAAACCAAAAATGGTTAGCAACGACATCGCAGTAACCATTGTTAGCAGTCTCCCAGCAGCATCACTTGTCACACCAGTTTCCCCCCCGGTTGCGCAATCCAAAGTCGAAGAACCAAAGGCAGTGCCGCCAGCAACATCTGCTGCGCCGGTTCCAGCGCCAACTAGCGAGATAAAGGAAGCAAGTAAAGCACCTACGCCAGCTTCTTCCTCGCCCAGTACGGCAAAAGCAAACGCAGCTGGTACTGCTGACAAAACCTTGGGACTTGCCGCCGGAGAGGAAATCGTTGTAGCGACTAAATCCAGTGCGGCTGCTAATTCGGGCGCCAATGGCGTTTCAGCTGGAAAGTTTGTGATTCAAATTGGCGCATTTGCATCAGAGGAGCGCGCAAACGGTTGGATTGCTAAGTTAAAGGAACAAAAAATTCCAAATTACGTTCTAAATCGTACAGGTGCCGATGGAGCGAAACTGATCGCACTGCGCGCCGGACCATTTTCAGACAAAGAGTCTGCGGATGCGGCTGAAAAGAAGATTAGGGCAATGGGCCTAACTCCACGGATCGTTGAAGTGGGCAAGCAGTGATTGCCTGCTTAAATAGGGGATAGACAATGGAAATTATTGGCGCCCTTAAGTTCACTTCGGTTGATTATTTCGCCTTTGCCGTATTGCTGGTTTCCGCTTTTGTCGGAATTTATCGCGGCTTCTTTAAAGAGGTGCTTGCGCTTGTTTCTTGGTTTGCAGCTGCATGGGTTGCATACCACTACAGTACGTATTTAGCACTGGAGTGGCTATCCACTTTTCAGATGGATGAAATGGTCCGCCTTGGCCTGAGCTTTCTTATTCTATTTATATTGGTTTTAATTGCAGGCAATTTCATTGGATCAATGATTCAAAAAGTAATTTCCTCGGCTGGCCTCAGTTCCACCGACCGTTTTTTAGGCCTTGCTTTTGGGCTTGTTAGGGGCGCTTTTGTGGTGATTGTTTTATCGACATTGGCAGTATTGACGCCGGTACCCCAAACCAGCGCCTGGAAAAATGCGATTACTCGCCCGGCGATTGACGTGGCGATGGCCGTAATTCAAGTGTGGTTACCGGCCGATTGGGCCGCGAAGTTGAGTGCGCCTGCCGGCGTTATTTCTGTACCACCACCCCCAGGGAGTTAAGTCATATGTGCGGCGTAGTCGGAAGTGTTTCGCGTTACCCGGTTAACCAGTTGCTATATGATGCCTTGCTGCTGTTGCAGCACCGCGGTCAAGATGCAGCTGGTATTGCTACGATGAATGGCAATTCCTTCACGATGCACAAAGCCAATGGCCTAGTACGCGATGTTTTTCGTACCCGCAATATGCGTAGCCTGGTTGGTAATGTTGGTATTGGCCAAGTACGTTACCCCACTGCTGGATCGGCGAGCAGTGAAGAAGAGGCCCAGCCCTTTTACGTTAGTGCACCCTATGGAATTATCTTGGCCCACAATGGCAATCTAACCAATGCGCCTGCCTTGCGGACTGAGATGGCTTACCGTGATCGCCGTCACATCAATACGAGTTCCGATACGGAAGTATTGCTTAACGTCCTAGCGGATGAGTTGCAAAAAGAAACCAATAGTGCTGCGCTTGATGAGCAGTCGATGTTTAAGGCGGTAACCGGATTGACGCGTAGAGTGAAAGGTTCCTATGCTGTTGTGTCACTGATCGCAGGCTATGGCCTGCTGGCTTTCCGTGACCCATTTGGCATTCGTCCTTTGTGCATCGGCCGCATTGATGGTCCGGATGGTCCCGAGTGGATGATCGCTTCCGAATCAGTAGCCTTAGAGGGCCTGGGCTTTACCTTTGTAAGGGATGTGGCCCCAGGTGAAGCAATCTACATCGATTTGGATGGCAATTTTATTGCCCATCAGTGTGTACCCAATGCCACACTCAATCCCTGTATTTTTGAATACGTTTATATGGCGCGGCCAGACTCCACGATTGATGGCGTAACGGTTTACAACGTGCGTATGCGTATGGGTGATTATTTGGCCGAGAAAATTCGGGCCGAAACCGATGTCAGTGAAATTGATGTGGTGATGCCAATTCCGGATTCGAGCCGGCCAGCAGCCATGCAGGTGGCTAAGCGCTTAGGCATTAGTTATCGTGAAGGTTTCTTTAAGAACCGCTACATTGGCCGCACTTTCATCATGCCCGGACAAGCTGTGCGCCGCAAATCGGTACGCCAAAAACTCAATGCGATGCGGATTGAGTTCAAAGACAAGACAGTATTAATTGTTGATGACTCCATCGTTAGGGGCACTACCTCCTATGAGATTGTGCAAATGGCGCGTGAATCCGGCGCCAAGAAAGTGATCTTTGCTTCGGCAGCGCCTCCTGTGCGCTTTCCCAATGTGTATGGCATTGATATGCCAACCCGCAGTGAATTGGTAGCCTATGGCCGTACGGATGCGGAAATTAATAAAATGATTGGCGCCGATCAACTGATTTACCAAAATGTTGAGGACATGAAGCAGGCGGTGCGCGACATCAATCCGGAGCTACAGAATTTTGAGGCATCGTGTTTTGATGGCCATTACATTACGGGCGACATTAACGACTCCTACCTAGATGCCTTGGAGGCTGCGCGTACTACTGAAACTGCGCAAGCCGACCGCCAAAAAGACCCGGGCGACTTTGCGCGCTCCCAGCTGCACTTGCACTTAGCTACCGAAGATTAAGTACACTAGTAGCATGGCTAGCAAAATCACTTCAAAGCGTCGATCCCTCGACCTATCCAAACTTGCCCCCGAATCGGTTGCAGTTCGAGCTGGCACGCGTCGTTCCCAGGAGTATCAAGAGCATTCAGAAGCCTTGTACTTGACATCGAGCTTTTGCTTTAATAGTGCTGAAGAGGCGGAGCTGGGTTTTGCAAATGCCGAAACCGGTTTTATTTATTCGCGCTTTACCAATCCCACCGTCAGCATGTTCCAGGATCGCTTGGCTGCATTGGAAGGCGGCGAGGCCTGCATTGCGACGGCCTCTGGAATGGCGGCCATCATGACCACCGCCATGGCGCACCTGAAGTCAGGTGACCACGTGGTGTGTTCGCGATCGGTGTTTGGCGCAACCATTCAGTTGTTTGGCAGTATTCTGGGTCGCTTTGGCATTACTACCAGCTACGTTGATTTGTCAGATAACAAGGCCTGGCAAGCAGCGGTGCAGCCGAATACCCGACTGTTTTACTTAGAGACACCCTCCAATCCTTTAACGGAGATTGCTGATATTCGGGCGATTGCCAAGATTGCAAATAAAGCCAATGCTTTATTCGTGGTGGATAACTGCTTTTGTACACCCGCATTGCAGCGGCCGCTCGATTTAGGAGCCGATGTCATCATTCATTCGGCCACCAAGTATTTAGATGGTCAGGGCAGGGTGCTCGGCGGCGCTATCGTAGGCAATAAATCCTTCATCATGGATAAAGTATTCCCTTATGTGCGAACGGCTGGACCAACCCTGTCGGCTTTTAATGCATGGGTATTTTTAAAGGGTCTTGAGACTCTTGATCTGCGCATGAAGCAACAGAGTGCCAATGCCTTGGCTTTGGCCCAGTGGCTTGAAAAGCAAACTGGGGTTGAGGCAGTTTATTATCCTGGTCTGAAATCCCATCGGCAATTTGCCTTAGCGAAGAAGCAGCAAAAGGCAGGTGGAGCGATTTTGTCCTTTGTCCTCAAAGGCGGAAAAAAGGCGGCTTTCAAACTGATTGATCAAACCACGCTGTGCTCGATCACAGCCAATTTAGGCGATACCCGTACAACCATTACCCATCCTGCAACCACCACCCATTGCCGAGTATCGCCCGAGGCACGCAAAGCCGCAGGCATTTCCGATGGCCTAGTTCGCATTGCGGTTGGCCTTGAAAATCCTGATGATCTGATCCGTGATTTGCAGGGCGGCTTTAAAAAGTAAAGCAGTGGCATAGCGCATCACGTATGAAGTGTGAAGGTTGCCTAGGCAACCTTTTTTGTTTCAATCGATACAGAACATAAAACCATGACAACTGCATTCTCAGATAGTGCCGATTTTTGGAATAAGCGATTTAATACTCCCGATTATATTTTCGGCAAAGCCCCTAATGAGTATCTACAGGAGCAGGCAATGCTTCATTTAAAGAAGGGCGAAACCATCTTGTGTGTCGCCGATGGCGAAGGTCGAAATTCCGTTTGGCTTGCAAAGCAGGGCATGCAGGTCGACGCATTTGATGTATCGGAAGTAGCCCTGAGCAAAGCAGTTGCGCTTGCAAAAGAAGAGGCGGTGCAGGTTCACTTTAGTTTGGCATCTAGTGATACGTGGGATTGGCAGCCTAATCGCTACGATGCGGTAGTCGGAATTTTTATTCAGTTTGCTGATCCAGTGATGCGTATCCGTCTATTTGCACAAATGGTGTCGACCCTGAGGCCCGGAGGCATGCTGATTATTCAGGGGTACACGCCCAAGCAATTGGATTTTAAAACGGGCGGCCCGTCGATACTGGAACACCTCTATACAGACAATATGATTCGTGACTTGATTGATGATCTGGAGATCATTGATCTTTGCGTCTATGAAAAAAGCCTATCCGAAGGGCCAAAGCATACCGGGATGTCGGCCTTACTCGGTCTGGTTGTGCGTAAGCCACTTTAACAATCTAAACGCTCCATTTGCGCAAGATGGTATTGATGTATTGTTCGAGCTCTGGGGCTCTAAGGGCACCCGATAATCGGTCAAGCTCCTTTCCGCCTTTAAAGACTGCCAAGGTTGGGATGGAGCGAATCTGAAACTGCGAACCCAGTTGCTGCTCTAGCTCCGTATTGACTTTGGCAAATATCAGTTGGTTTGCAAATTTCTGGGCGGCTGCCGTAAAGGTGGGGGCAAACTGTGTGCACGGACCACACCAGGGCGCCCAAAAATCAAGCAAGACAGGTAAATGGCTTTGTCCCGTTACTTCGGCAAAATTACCTTGATTTAATTCAATCGGCGCAGATAGGAGACTTTTCTTGCAGACGCCGCAGATTGGATCTTGTGCAATGCGATCGCTTGGAAAGCGATTGGGTTTATGGCAATGGGGGCAGCTAATTTGCATGGATTGCTCCTGTACTAAATGGCTTTATACAACAAGCTGAGGGATATTAAAAAAGTAAAGATGGCGAATGCTTGCTGTATGCGCGGCCCACTGATTTGCTTTGCAATCACGCTACCGAGTAACATTCCAGCAAGACCCCCACCTGCAAATGGAATACCAATTGACCAGTTCAGGTGACCTGCAATTGCTGCGCTTGTGACCCCCGTAATCGATATCAAAGCCAATACGCCTAGCGAGGTGGCAACAATCGATTGCATGGGCAGGTCGGTTACCTTTTTGAGTGCGGGAACAATAATGAAGCCACCGCCAACACCGAGTAGCCCCGATAAGAATCCCGCTACTGCGCCGGAGCCCATGAGAGAACGCGCACACGGTACAGACCATATTAGGCGGCCGATCGATTGATCGAGCTTGCAGGGTGGGGCAGGCCGATCTTTTGGAACATTGCCGGTGATTTCTTGCTGCGCCTGTATGAGCATTCGAATCGACACCACAATCAGTATGCTGGCAAATGCAATTAAGAGTGGCTGATTGGGAATACGCTGTGCCAAATACACGCCAACGGGTGCTAATACGATGCCCAGCGTAGCCATGACGAGGGCGGCGCGATAGCGCAGTAATTTTGTGCGCAAACCATTGATTGCGCCAAGAGAACCTGCCACGGCGATCGCCAGTAAACCAATGGGGCCAGCGCTGGCAATGCTAAGATTCAGTCCAAATACCAGCAGTGGAACTGACAGAATGCCTCCGCCAGCTCCAGTTAAGGCCATCATCATGCCGACAAAGATCCCAAGCCCTACGCTGATTGCGCTCATGCTATCCATATTGCCGAGTATCCACCCATAAGTCATAAATTTATATCTATAGTTATATTATATATTTAAATATAATGTTACACTCTAACCATGAACACAACTACACAAGCTACCGTTAAAGCATTCTTTGACCCACAAACGTGGACCTACACCTATGTGGTGTATGAATCTGAAGGGTCGGCATGCATTGTGATTGACTCGGTACTGAACTACGATCCGAAGTCGGGCCGTACCAAGACGGAATCAGCAGATGAGGTGATTGCTTTTATCAAAGAGCGCCGACTGCAGCTCGAATGGATTTTAGAAACCCATGCCCATGCCGACCATTTGACTGCAGCACCCTACATTCAGGAAAAACTGGGTGGCAAGATTGCGATTAGCGATCACATCACTACCGTGCAGGGTGTGTTTAAGGGTGTTTTTAATTTAGATGACTTGGCGGTTGATGGATCGCAGTTTGATGTTCTCATTAAAGAGGGTGAATCGATTGCGTTTGGCAATTTATCGTTTAAGGCTTTATATGTTCCTGGCCATACGCCTGCCTGCATGGCATACGAGATCGGCGATAGCATCTTCGTTGGTGATACTTTATTCATGCCGGATGTTGGTACGGCGCGCTGTGATTTTCCTGGAGGCAGTGCCAGTAATTTGTATCGCTCCGTTCAATCGATCCTGAAGTACCCGCCCAGCACCAAACTGTTCATGTGCCACGATTACCCACCCAATGGCAGAGCCCCCGAACATCAGAGTACTGTGGCAGATCAAAAAAAGAGCAATATTCATGTGCATGACGGCATTACGGAAGAGCAGTTTGTCGCAATGCGAACCAAACGCGATACGGGACTAGAAATGCCCGTTTTAATTTTGCCGTCGATTCAGGTCAATATTCGTGCAGGCCATATGCCCAAAGCAGAGGGAAATGGCACGGCCTATTTAAAGATTCCATTAAACGCCCTATAAGCTAATTAGGTCGAGAAAGATAACTCATGCCAGCAACCATTGACTTAGAACGTATGCGTACATCGGCCGATGAAGCCTGCCGTTTAATGAAGGTGTTATCAAATCCAGACCGCATGCTGCTACTTTGTGAAATTAGTCAGGGCGAGAAGTGTGTGGGTGAGCTTGAGGCCATATTGGATATTCATCAACCAACGCTGTCACAGCAATTGACGGTATTGCGCAATGAGGAATTGGTTGAAACGCGTCGTGATGGAAAGTTAATTTATTACTCCCTATCTAGCGCCATTGCGGTGGATGTCATGACATTGCTATACAAGCACTATTGCCGTAAGTAGACCCGATTCATTACAAAGAGGAGTTCATTATGAAATGCAACGTAGGCAATATGGATCGCGCCATCCGAATCATCGCAGGCTTAGTTTTAATTGGACTGGCCGCAACTGGCACGATTGGCATGTGGGGCTGGATTGGTGTTGTCCCTGTATTAACAGGCACCTTTCGTTTCTGCCCGGCCTATCCGCTCTTAGGTATCAATACGAATAGCAAACCATAAAACAGCTTGCATCCAGTCAAAGTACTTTTATAGCTACTTTAGCTGGGTGCAATCGTTGTAAAGCGCCGCGGATCATTGATGGGTCGCAGCGGCATGATGTGGATTTGTTTGCCGTCAAGTTCAAGCTCAACCTGGATACCGACTCCGAGCTCAAGTCGCCGTACCTCGGCTGCAGAAGCCTCCCAAATGACCGTTTGATCGCTTCCTGGAATGGAAAATTGAATCACGGCAATTTGCCCAATGGCGCTGATTTCAGTGACAAGGACAACCTCACTGAGTGCTGTTTTTGTTCTGCCCACACTGATGCCGCTTTGCGGAATGACCCAGGCAACCACACTATCCGCCGGAATTTTATTTTTATCGACGACATCCAGTGCAATATCCGTGCCCTGCCAATGCAACTTGCCTTGATTAAATCGCCCTTGGAATAGATTGCTGATGCCGACCAGTTCCGCCACTCTGGAATTGCGCGGTTTTTGGAATAAGTTCTGCGGACTGGCGGTTTGTAGCCCAATACCGCGATCAATGACGGTAATGCGATCAGCCAATAAGCCTGCTTCACGCAAATCGTGCGTTACTAAAATAATTGGAATCTGTAAATCGCGTCGTAATTCGGCCAAGGTTTTGTAAAGGCCTTGCCGGGTTGGTGTATCAATCGCAGAAAAAGGTTCATCTAAGAGTAAAACTTTGGGTTGGCGTGCTAATGCCCTGGCTAATGCCACACGCTGCTGTTGCCCCCCCGAGAGTTGACTCGGCATGCGCTGCGCGAGCTCACCAATTCCCATACGATCGAGCCAATTCTGTGCAATAGCCTGTTTTTCTACAGCCGTATGTGGCGTATTTTGTAAGGGAATTTGTACGTTGTCGATCGCAGATAAATGCGGGAATAGGGCGTATTGCTGAAATAAGAATCCGCAAGAGCGCTGGGCCGGCGATAAAGCCAGCGGTTTTGCGCCAGCACCTTCTTCCGCATGAAACCACATCTCGCCATTGCATTCGATTTGGCCATAGGCTGGGTTACGTAACCCAGCGATGGTACGCAGCGCCGATGTTTTGCCGCTACCCGAGGGCCCTACCAGCGCATGTAACTCACCATTGGCGCATTCCAAATTGAGTTGCAATGGCATCGGCATGCTTTGGTGTATGCGCAGATTTAGCATGATTTGCGCCTACCAAATACACCATAGGAGAGGGCAATCGCAATCAGCGATGTACTCAGCAACAGTAGAGAGAGCAGCCCTGCGCCGGCAATATCAAAGCCCTGAACCTTATCGTAAATGGCGATGGACACCGTTTTGGTCTCCCCGGGAATGGCGCCGCCCACCATTAAAATGACACCGAATTCGCCTAAGGTATGGGCAAAGGTCATTACCGCAGCACTCGTAACACCGCGCCAGGCCAAAGGCAGTTCGATCAGGCGAAAAATTTGCCAATGCGATAGTCCGCTGACCTGGGCTGCCTCGCGAATTTCGGGGCTGATCGACTCTAAGGCCCGCTGAATTGGCTGCACCGCAAATGGCAAATTAACAATCAGCGAGGCCAAAAGGATGCCCTCAAAGGAGAAAACCAAGGGGTGCCCAAATAGACTGACATCGCCCAAGCCCACCAGCAGGTAATAACCCAGAACCGTGGGTGGTAAGACCAGTGGCAAAGCGAGAAGGGCCTCAAGCCAGGGCTTTGCAGATCCCATTCGAACCAGGCGATGGGCTAACCAAATACCCAAGGGCAGCATAATCGCCAATGTGTATAGGGCTAACTTAAATGAGAGAAAAATAGCTTCGGTATCCGGCACGCCCTGATTTTAGGGCCTAAGTGCATTAATGCTTGTGCTAAGACTTAGGGTTTTTCACTATGGTCGAAAAGGTTGTCAGGGAGTTAAATGCATACATGCGTTAAGATGCATATTTACACCTAATTTGTAACAAATAATTGACAAATGAGCCTACTCATTCCGCTGGAGACAAAGGATCTGACCGCCGCCCAAATGGAGCAGGTTTTTTCCAAAGTATCCCAATTTTTTAGCCTCCTGGCCGAGCCATCCCGTCTAAAAATCCTTTTCATCCTGTGCGGCGGTGAGCAGTCTGTCAATGTCGTGATGGAGCAGGCAGATACAAGTCAGGCTAATGTGTCGCGCCACCTAACCGCACTGCATCGAGCCGGCATATTGGCACGCCGCAAAGAGGGCGTAACGGTGTATTACGCCATTGAAGATGAAGCCACCTTAGAAATTTGCCAAAACGTTTGTGCCCGTGTCGTAGAACAAATCAAGTCGTAGTTATTTAATTAAATATTTAGTGAGTCTTTAAAACAATGAACAAGAATCAACTGGAACTGCATGCGGAAGACATTCCATACGTTGAAAAGCCGAAGGATCAGGCGCGGCTTCGCAAAGCGCCGGAGCATTTCATTTCGGAAGACTTTATTGCTGACGTGAATAAAAATGGCCTGGATGAAAATCGCCGCGGCTTTTTACGCAAAGGCTTTTTAACTGCCATGGGCGGCGCTGCCGGACTAGCAGCCCCGGCTGCATTTGCATCGGGCGCCGGCGATCCAGCTATTTTAGAAAAACAAGAATGGCAAACCACGCTGGGGAAAAACGTCGCGACCATGCCTTATGGTTTGCCTTCTGTCTATGAGTCGAATTTAATCCGCCGTGAATCACCCGGCTTAACCCGAGTATCAGCAGCATCGGTTTCATTTACGCCATTGCAGGGCCTCTTTGGCATGATTACTCCCAATGGACTGCACTTTGAGCGCCACCATCAAGGCTGGTACAACGTTGATCCCAACAAACACCGCTTGATGGTCAACGGCCTTGTGAAAAGCGAGCGCGTTTTTACGATGAGCGATTTAATGCGCATGCCGTCGGTATCGCGTATTCACTTTATTGAGTGTGGCGCTAATACTGGCCTTGAGTGGGGTAATGTGGCGGTGCCCACCGTGCAATACACCCATGGCATGTTGTCGTGCTGTGAATTTACTGGCGTGCCGCTGTCTGTCTTGCTGGATGAATGCGGCGTTGACCTGAAAAAAGGGAAATACTTGTTAGCAGAAGGTGGTGATGGTTCTGGTATGACCCGCACCATCAATCTAGATAGCGCGCTCAAGGATGCCATTGTGGCTTGGGGCATGAATGGCGAGATGCTGCGCCCAGAGAATGGCTTTCCACTGCGTTTAGTTGTTCCAGGAGTTCAGGGCGTGAGTTGGGTGAAGTGGTTGCGTCGTCTGGAAGTCGGCGATATGCCCTATGGCGCTAAAGATGAAGCGATTCACTATATCGACTTGATGCCTAATGGCTTGCATCGTCAGTACACCTCGATTCAGGAGTGCAAATCGGTTATTACAACGCCGTCGGGCGGTCAGCAGTTGTTGGATAAAGGCTTTTATAACGTGACCGGCATGGCTTGGTCGGGCCGCGGAAAAATTAAACGCGTTGATGTTTCGTTTGATGGCGGCAACAACTGGAGAACGGCTCGTTTAGAAACGCCGGTACTGACGAAAGCAGTGACGCGTTTTAATATTGACTGGGTCTGGGATGGTTCACCCACAATCATGCAGTCGCGCGCGATGGATGACACGGGCTATGTGCAACCTACCATTAAGGCCTTGCGCGACATACGCGGCACGCGATCGATCTATCACAACAACGCAATTCAATCGTGGAAATTGGATTCCAATGGCGAGGTGAGCAATGTACAAGTTGGGTAAATTAGGCTCGAGTCTGAGTCTCGCAGCAGCGCTCATGCTAAGCGCTGGAATTTCTTATGCACAAGGTGCGGCATCGGGTACAACAAAGTTTCCTGGTATCGGCAGAGCAGCAACGCCAGCCGAGGTGGCCGCGTGGGATATTGATGTGCGCCCTGACTTTAAAGGTTTACCCAATGGATCGGGTTCAGTAAAAAAAGGCGAAGTAGTCTGGGAAGCGCAATGCGCCAGTTGCCACGGTACCTTCGGTGAGTCCAATGAAGTCTTTACGCCGATTGCTGGCGGCACGACGAAAGATGACATCAAGACAGGCAGAGTCGCTGCTTTAAATGACAATAAACAGCCCCAGCGCACTACGCTGATGAAAGTGGCAACGATATCAACGCTTTGGGACTACATCTACCGTGCCATGCCATGGAATGCACCGCGTTCGCTGAGTTACGACGACACCTACGCTTTAGTCGCATACATCCTTTATTTAGGTGATGTTGTTCCGGATACCTTCGTCTTGAGTAATGCCAATATGAAGCAAGCGCAAGCGATGATGCCCAACCGCAATGGCATGACGCAGCAACATGGTTTGTGGAGTGTGAGTGGCAAGCCTGATGTCAATGCCAAGCCCTGCATGAACAACTGTGTTGCGTTTGTACAGATTGGCTCGACCTTGCCGGATTATGCGCGCAATGCGCATGAAAACATTGCCTTGCAAAATCGCGAGTATGGTCCTTATCTAGGTGCCGATTCCACCAAGCCACCTCTTAGCAAATTACCAGGACCTGGAGCTACGGGTATCGTAAAGGTGTCCATGGCTGCCGCACCTACAGGCCCAGCTGCGCTCTTTAAGAAAGAGAACTGCTCTGCTTGTCACGCACCTGCAGCAAAGCTGGTGGGCCCATCGATTGAGCAAGTGGCAGCTAAATACAAGGGTCAGGCCGATGCAGTGCAAAAACTGATGGTGAAGGTGAAAAAAGGCGGTGCAGGTGCTTGGGGTGCTATTCCGATGCCTGCGCAAGATCAGCTATCGGATGCGGACAATAAAGCCTTAGTGGTCTGGATGCTAACAGGGAAATAAAAGTGAGTAGAATCAGTGTTAAATAATGTATTTATGTCATTTTAATTATTAGTAATGAAACAGATGAACAAAGGAGTTTTTATGAATCAGCAGCGCCGTAATCTTTTAAAGTACTCTGCGGTCTTTGGCCTGATGGCTTCAGCCGGTTTAATTTCAGAAGCCCAAGCACAAGAGTGGAACAAAGCCGCTTTTGAAGGCAAGAGCCTCGACGATGTGTTCAAGGTTCTCAATGCAGGCAAGCCTGCAAGTTCAAGCGCGGTTACCTTGGTAGCCCCTGATATTGCTGAAAATGGTGCCGTGGTTCCGGTTGGAATTACCAGCACATTAAAAGCGGAGCAGATGGCCATTTTGGTTGAAAAAAATCCCAGCTCACTGGCAGCCCAGTTTTTTATTCCAGCTGGCACTGAGCCATTTGTAACCACCCGCGTCAAGATGGGTCAAACCTCCAACGTTTACGCTGTGGTCAAGGCAGACGGCAAGTGGTTTATGTCGATGAAAGAAGTCAAAGTTACCTTGGGCGGTTGCGGCGGTTAATTCCCGTTTAAACCCAACGTAATCAATATATATACAGATAATTAGAGAGGAAGCAAAATGGCTGATCCAATGCGCGTTAGAGCAACTGAAGCAGGTGGTGTAGTTGATGTCAAGATTTTGATGAAGCACGATATGGAAGCCGGTCAGCGTAAAGACGCATCGGGTAAAACCATCCCGCAGTGGTTTATTAGTACCGTTACTGTTCAGGCCCAAGGTAAAAATGTATTCATGGGCGAGTTCGGTCCAGCCGTATCCAAAGACCCATTCTTAAATTTCAAGTACAAGGGCGCTAAAGGCGACAAAGTGGTCGTAAGCTGGGTTGATAACCGCGGCGCTAAGCGTACCGACGAAGCAACTGTTTCTTAAATTACCAATCGAACTGATAGATTCGCAAGAAGACGAAGGGGTTACCATGGATAAGCGCATTGCTTACGGAATTGTTATTGCATCATTTGCTTTTTTGCAGGCCTGTACAAGCCCTACAAAGAGCGAGCCACCCAAGGCAGCCGCTCCTGCGGCAGCTCCTGCAGCAGCCCCCGGCGGCTCTGCTACCGATGAAATTGCACGCTACCGCGCCATGATTGCGGACGGTAACCCTGCCGACTTATATGAGATGGCAGGAGAAGAGATTTGGAAAAAGCCCATGGGGCCTAAAAATGCCACATTGCAGAAATGCGATTTAGGCAAGGGGCCTGGTGTGGTTAAGGGTGCCTCTGCTGAACTGCCTCGTTACTTTAAAGATACCAATAAGGTACAAGATCTCGAATCTCGGCTCGTTACTTGCATGGTTCGCTTGCAAGGCTACGATGCGAACGAAATCATCACCGGCACATTTGAAAAGGGTAAGCGTAAAGACGTAGAGGCGGTTGTAGCTTACGTTGTTGCGAATTCCAAAGGAATGCCCATCAAAGTATCGATCAAGCATCCAAAAGAAAAAGAAATGTATGAGCTGGGCAAAAAGTCCTTCTTCTTCCAGGGTGGTCCAATGGACTTCTCCTGCGCTTCTTGCCACGCAGAAAATGGCAAACGCATTCGCTTGCAAGATTTACCGAACATCACTGAGCAAAAGGGCGCTGCTTTGGGTTGGGGTTACTGGCCAGCTTATCGCGTGTCTAGCGGAAACTTTTGGACGATGCAACGTCGCTTAAATGATTGCTATCGTCAACAGCGTTTCCCAGAGCCGATTTACATTTCTGACAACACCATTGCCTTGTCGATGTACATGGCTTATACCGGTAACGGCGGTACTGTCGAAACACCAGGATTAAAGCGTTAATTCGCCGGAGAATATAAAAAATGAAAAAACTACTACTTATTTCTGCGGCATTGTGTGCATTGCCTTTTTCATCCGTACAAGCCCAAAGCGCCTATGACAAGATGATGAAGTCTGGCTTTGAAGCCAAAGGTCAGGCTGGTCTTGATCGTATTAATCAGGATGCAACCCAACAATTTTGCTCTGACGCGAAAAATTTAAACGATGCAAAAACCGGAGCCAAGCGAGCTGAGATTGAGAAGATCAATATGGCCACCATCAAACAGCCCTCCGATGGTAAGTACATCGGTGACTGGAAAAATGGTGAGCGGATTGCACAAAGTGGCCGCGGTGCAACCTGGACTGACAAGCCAGATTCAGCAGTAGGCGGTGGCTGCTATAACTGCCACCAAATCAATAAGGCTGAGATTTCCCACGGCAATATTGGTCCAAGCTTGTGGAATTACGGCAAGATGCGTGGTTACTCAAAGGAGGTTGTGGAGTACACCTGGGGTCGCATAAGCAACTCAAAGGCCTATAACGCGTGCAGTAATATGCCCCGTTTTGCACACTTCAAACTCTTAAATGAGAAGCAAATGCAGGATGTCATGGCTTTACTCTTAGATCCCCAGTCACCTGTTAATAAATAAATAAGTTAATAAAAAAACAACACAGGCCGCAAGGCCTGTTTTTGTAATAGGAAAACAAAAATGTCACTGAATCGCCGCGAGTTTATGCAGGCCTTGGCTTTTGCCTCGGCCGGCGGAATGAGTTTGCAATCGAGCTTTGCCAGCGCCCAAAGCGCTGCTCAAAAATTTTACAATTTACCCAAGTTCGGTAATGTCCATCTATTGCATTTCACGGACTGCCATGCGCAACTCTTGCCGATTTACTTTCGTGAGCCCAACGTCAATCTCGGCATTGGTTCGCAGTTTGGCAAAGAGCCGCATTTGGTCGGCGAATATTTTCTCAAAGCGAATGGAATCAAGCCGGGTACACGCGATGCCCATGCGTTTACCTACCTTGATTTTGCTGCTGCGTCTAAAACCTATGGTCGCATGGGCGGCTTTGCCCATATGTCGACTTTAGTTAAGCAATTGAAAGCATCCAGGCCAGGAGCACTGTTGCTCGACGGCGGCGATACCTGGCAGGGTTCAGGAACAGCGCTTTGGACCAACGGCCAAGACATGGTGGATGCGGCACTCAATTTAGGTGTTGACATCATGACTCCCCATTGGGAAATGACCCTGGGCGAAAAGCGTGTAATGGAAATCGTGCAAAAGGATTTTCAGGGTAAGGTCTCGTTCGTAGCACAGAACATTAAGACTGCTGACTTTGGCGATCAGGTATTTAGTCCTTACACCATTCGCAATATGAATGGCGTCTCAGTAGCTATCATTGGCCAAGCTTTTCCGTATACACCCATCGCTAATCCACGCTACTTCACGCCCGATTGGACCTTCGGTATTCAAGAAGAAAATCTGCAAAAGATGATCGATGAAGTCAAAGGTAAGGGTGCCAAGGTTGTAGTCTTGTTGTCGCACAACGGCATGGATGTCGACCTCAAAATGGCCTCACGCGTACGTGGTCTTGATGCGATTATGGGCGGCCACACGCATGACGGCGTGCCGATTCCAGTGAAAGTAAAAAATGGCGGCGGCATTACCTTGGTCACCAATGCCGGCTCAAATGGCAAGTTCTTGGGTGTGCTCGATTTTGATGTGAAGGGCGGTAAGGCAGTTGATTTCCGTTACAAGTTATTGCCGATCTTCTCGAACCTCTTGCCGGCTGACCCAGCGATGACGCAGTTGATTAAAAAAGTACGTGCGCCATATGAAACGAAGTTAGCAGAAAAATTAGCCATATCCGAAGGCACTTTATATCGCCGCGGTAACTTCAATGGTAGCTTTGACCAAGTCATTTTAGATGGCTTGATGGCGCAGAAGAATGCCGAGATTGCATTCTCACCGGGATTCCGTTGGGGTACTAGCTTGCTTCCAGGGCAAGCCATCACCATGGAAAACTTGCTCGACCAAACCGCGATTACCTATCCCTATACAACCGTTGCCCCGATGTCCGGCGCAACCATCAAGACAATTCTGGAAGACGTTGCAGATAACCTCTTCAATCCAGATCCGTATTATCAGCAGGGCGGTGATATGGTTCGCGTCGGCGGTCTGCAATACACGATTGACCCAGCGGGAAGCATGGGCTCGCGGATTTCAGAGATGCGTTTAAATGGTCAACTCTTGGATGCGAATAAAACCTACCGCGTTGCGGGTTGGGCGCCAGTCAGCGAAGAAGCCAAGAACGCTAGTGGCGAGCCTATATGGGATGTGATTGCACGCCATTTACGTGATGTGAAGACCGTGAAAGCCGTCAAACTCAATGAACCGATCATTAAGGGCGTTAAAGGCAACCCAGGAATGGCGGCAATTTAATCAAGGAGCAGCAGAATGAAGATGCATTGGATGGCAATTCGATTTACCGCTTTTATTGGACTGAGTTTATTTTTTATTGCTCCTAGCCCGGCATTGGCGCAAACCTCGGTGGTCTATCACATCGATGATGCGCAGGTCCAAGGCCTCAAAGGCTTACGCAATATTCGCAACCATTTGGATGTAGCGCCGGATACTAAAATAACGGTAGTGACGCACGCCAATGGCGTTGATATTCTGATGGACGGTGGTAAAGACCTAAAGAGCAATGTGGAATATGGTCCATTAGTGGGCGCCCTCAAGTCGAGGGGTGTGCGCTTTGAGGTTTGTGAAATTACACTGAGGAACCGGAACTTAAAAAAAGAGCAGTTCAGCTTGGATGCTGAATTTACGCCCTCGGGTGTGGTGCGAATCGCTGATTTGCAATTCAAGAATAACTTTGCATATATTCGCCCGTAAATTCCTGCGCGTTTTAATTTAAGTCGGTTACGAATGCATAAGCAAAGATACCGCATTGGTATTCTGTCGATTGCGCTAATGGCCGCCTGTTTTACTGGCATTCCCTTAGCGCAGGCACAAACATCTAACACCCCTCAAGTCAGTTCTGACGGGACAATTCAAGTCAAGGCGATTCAGGTAGCGCCCAATACGTATTTTGTCCAAGGCATTCCTGAAATGGGCAGCAAGCAAAATCAGAATTTCATCTCCAATGCCGGATTTGTAGTGACGCCCAAAGGGGTGGTCGTGATTGATGCTTTGGGTTCACCGGTGTTGGCGCAAAAGCTGATTCAAGAAATTCGGAAAATTACTAAACAAAAAATAGTAGCGGTGGTATTGACCCACTACCATGCCGATCACGTGTATGGTTTGCAGGAATTCAAACGCCTTGGTGCAACGGTTTATGCACAACGGGATGGCCTGAATTACCTTGCTTCCGAAACTGCGAAGCAGCGCTTGATTGCATCCCGCATCGATTTTGCACCCTGGGTGAATGAAAATACCCGCTTAGTTGCTGCGGATGTGTGGATTGACCAGAATAAAACTTTGCAGGTAGGGGGCGTTGAATTTAGGATCAGTCGAGTAGGCCCAGCGCACGCCCACGAGGACTTAATTGTGTATGTACCGTCTGAGAAGGTATTGTTTGCCGGTGACCTGATTTTTCAGGGTCGCATCCCCTTTGTGGGCAATGCCGATAGCCGGGGCTGGATGAATGCGCTCGATCAAATTCAGAAAATAAAGCCCAAAATCGTAGTACCGGGTCATGGTACTTACTCCACGAATGCCCTTGCGGACGTGAAGTTCACCCGTGATTATTTGGCATATTTACGGGAAGTGATGGGGCCAGCTGCCCGCGACTTAGACCCATTTGAAGAGGCCTACGCCAAGGCAGACTGGTCAGAATACGACGGAATGCCCTTATTTCGGGCTGCTAACCGCATGAATGCCTATAACGTTTACCTCTCAATTCAGGCAGAATAGTTCGATTTTCTGCGTAGGGCCTTAAAATAGAAGGAATTATTGTTTTTGGCAATTATTCCCCTTTAAGGATGCCCAATGAAACACCTTGCTCAAAGCCTAGTTACTGTTCTGCTGCCCTTAGTGGTATCGGGTGTTGCTTTTGCCGCCCCTAATATTCAAAATGGCAAAGCGATTGATCAGGCAAAGTGTTATGCCTGCCACGCCAAAAAGACTGGATTCGGTAATGGCGACATGATTTACACGCGCTCTGATCGTAAGGTGAAGGATTTTGCTCGCTTGAAGACGATGGTGGCGATGTGCAATACCGAACTGCGCTTGGATATGTTCCCCGAAGACGAGGCTGATGTGACCGCCTACCTAAATAAGCAGTTTTATAAATTCAAACCCTAATTTTTAGAAGAAGCTATTCAGTATGGATGCAGTAGCAATTGCCTCTTTAGGCAAGACCGTTTTATGGTCGACGTTTGGAATCACCCTGGTCTTGGGTATCGTGATGCAAAAAACCGGGTTCTGTACTATGGGCGCCGTATCCGATGGATTCATTATGTCCAATTGGACACGCCTTAAACAGTGGTCTTTAGCGATTGGTGTCGCCATGATTGGCGTCGCTTTCATGGCCTATTTCGGCGTCATCGATACTTCCAAATCGATTTATACCGGTAGCCGTGTCCTTTACCTTTCGCTCTTTGTCGGTAGCGTATTGTTTGGTATTGGCATGGTTTTGGCATCCGGCTGTGGAAGCAAAACCTTAGTCCGGATTGGTGGCGGAAACTTAAAATCGGTGGTGGTATTTTTAGTTCTGGGCCTTACAGCTTATATGACCATGCGGGGCTTCTTGGGTGTTATCCGCGCCGATACGATTGATAAAGTGTTTTTCACATTGGGCAGCAACCAAGATATCCCCAGCGTGATTGCGGCGCAAACGGGGATTGCAAAACCCCTGTTGCAGCTAACTTTAGGCTTTCTGATTGGCGGTGCTTTACTTGCCTATGCCTTGCTACAAAAATCATTCTGGACCTTGGATAATTTGCTAGCAGGATTTGGTATTGGTCTGGGTATTTGCGCTATTTGGTGGGTCTCGGGTTCATTGGGTTTTGTCGCCGAGGACCCCAATACCTTAGAAGAGGTTTTCTTACGGACCAATACCGGCCGCATGGAGAGTCTGTCCTTTGTTGCGCCCTATGCCTTCACTCTCGATTGGCTCATGCTGTACAGCGATACCTCACGTGTATTAACGATTGGTATTGTTGCGGTAGCAGGCATCATCCTTGGCTCAACCATTAGCGCCTTGCTGACCAAAAAATTCCGCTGGGAATCCTTTCGTAATGCAGAAGATACCGGCAATCACCTGGTTGGTGGTGCGCTAATGGGGTTTGGTGGTATTACTGCAATGGGCTGTACTGTCGGCCAGGGCCTGACCGGAATTTCCACATTGGCAATTGGCTCCTTTATTGCATTACCCGGATTTATCTTAGGCGCATACCTTTGCCTGCTATATCTGCAATGGCGTATGGCGCCCAATCCCTGCCAATAATCCCAAGGCTTTTGCGTATTTTCTAGTCACAGCTAGGAATTAACATTATATATTTACATATAATGTTATACTAAGCATTGTTAGAGGCCGAATAATTAGCCCCACAAAAGCTTACTACTTTGGAGCAAGGCTATGCAAATTGATTGGACCGCATTTACCCCGGGCCCGGCCCTATTTGGTGGCATTCTTTTAGGAATCGCTGCAGCCCTTTATATTCATTTTCATGGCCGCATCTTGGGTATCAGCGGCATTGTTGGCGGATTGTTTCGCTTTCAGCAAAGCGATGCTTTTTGGCGCATTTGCTTTGTGCTGGGGCTACTGACCGCACCTTTTTGGGCGAGTTTTCTATTCGGTCTGCACCCAATTCAAGACATTCAGGCAGAGTGGGGCACTTTAATTTTGGCCGGTTTGTTGGTTGGCTTTGGCGCCCACTATGGATCCGGTTGCACTAGTGGTCATGGCATTTGCGGCTTATCGCGTTTGTCCCCACGCTCTTTAGTTGCCACCGCTTCCTTTATGGGGGCTGGTTTCTTAACTGTATTTTTTATTCGGCACGTACTGTCATGATGCGTAAATCCGTTGGACTTTTAAGTCAGTACCTGATTGGGGTTTTATTTGGCCTTGGACTGCTTGTTTCTGGGATGAGTAATCCAGAAAAGATTTTGGCTTTTCTCGATCTTGGTGGCGCCTGGGATCCCTCCTTAATTTTTGTCATGGGTGGCGCTGTTTTGGTGGGCCTTATTGCTTTTTATTTAGCAAAAAAAAGGACGCAAAGCTTTTTTGGTGATGCCTTGCAAATACCGACCCGTCGGGATATCGATAAGCGGCTAGTTATTGGCAGTGTTTTATTTGGTCTAGGCTGGGGGATTGCCGGCTTTTGCCCCGGCCCTGCCTTGGTTGCCTTAGGCTCTGGTCATACCAAAGCGCTGATCTTTGTCTTGGCCATGCTAGTAGGCATGGCTGCATGTGAATGGTTCTTTAGCGGCAATAAACGGACTCCTGCTTTAAAATAGATTTTTATTGCTTTTTGTAAGAGGATGAGATGAGTATTGCCATTACTTGCCACAACACTAGCTTCGGTACAGCAGGCCAAATCGATCCGAGCCACTTGGTTGATATTGCTGCTCAAGGATATAAGAGTGTCATTAATAACCGCCCGGATGGTGAAGCGGGACCAACGCAACCCAAGAATGCCGATATTGCTGCTCAAGCAGAGGCCTTGGGTTTGCAGTATGCCTATTTGCCTGTATCGCCGAGCGCTATGACTCCAGCGGAAGTGCAAGAAATGAATCGCCTTCTAAAAACCATGCCAGGTCCCATACTGGCCTTTTGCCGTTCAGGCGCACGCTCAACTAATTTGTACCAGCTTGCACTGCAGCTTGGCTAAGCGATGCCAAGCCTCCTAACGCAGTCTGAGCAAGATAGCCAACTGCAGCACTTGCCGCAGTGGCAAATTAAACGAAGCCCAGATTGCCTATGCCGCACCTTTGTCTTTGATGACTTTGCGTGCGCATTTGCTTTTATGACGGCATCGGCTTTGCATGCAGAAAAAATGAATCACCATCCCGATTGGTCTAACTGCTGGAATAAGGTAACGGTTCATTTATCGACACATGACAAAGGCGGCCTTACCCAACTCGATTTTGATTTAGCCAAAGCCATGTCAAAGCTCGCTGATACCATGTTGCTCAAATCGAAATAAGCGAGTGACAGGAACAAGGGGGCTAGGCTATGCGCATTGATATTCCTGACAACAAGAAACAAATTCATGAGACCTTGATTTCCATTCGGTGGGGCGATATGGATTCGTATCGGCACATCAATAATACTGTTTACTTTCGGTATATGGAGCAGGCCCGCATTGAGTGGATTACATCCATGGGATTTAGTTCGATCGCTGAAAAAGAAGCGATGATTATGGTCAACGGCTTTTGTAATTTTTACAAACAAGTAAGTTTTCCGGGAACATTGTGCGTCAAGACATTTGTCGGGGCCATGGGTAACTCAACCATCGATCTCATCAACACAATGGAATTAGTAGGCGTAGAAAAGCATGATATGCCGGTCATGTGTGCCGCAGGTGGCGCCACTATGCTCTGGGTTGATCTTGAAAAGAATAAGTCAATGCCATGGCCGGAGTCGATTCTGAGAGTACTGCGTTAGGATGGCGGCATACGACGATCCAGCCAAACTAGTACCGACCGAGCTCAGCGCTCAAATTAGCAGCTTTGATACCATTATTGACGTGCGCTCGCCGGCTGAGTTTGCTTTAGATCACATACCAAGCGCAATTAATTGCCCCGTTTTAGACAATGACGAGCGCATTTTGATTGGCACCCTTTATAAACAAGAATCGCCATTTACTGCCAAAAAGCGCGGTGCCGCATTAGTAGCAAAGAACATTGCGCAACACCTTGAGACCCACTTTATTGCTATGCCGCGTGAGTGGCGGCCACTAATTTACTGCTGGCGTGGAGGCGAGCGAAGTGGCGCTTTCACTCATATTTTGCAACGCATTGGTTGGAAAGCGGTTCAGCTCGATGGCGGCTATCAAGGCTTTCGGCGGCAGGTTATCGCCGAACTCGATGCCACTGCGAAGCACCTTTCCTTTCGTGTGATTTGTGGCATGACGGGGAGTGGTAAAACCCGTGTGTTGCACGAGCTTAAGCTGCAGGGTGAGCAAGTACTCGATCTGGAGGGGCTGGCGAATCACCGCGGCTCCGTATTGGGGGGCGATCCACTAGCGCCTCAGCCCACCCAGAAAGCATTTGAGACGGGCCTGTGGAATGCATTGCGAAGCATGGATCCGGCACGAATCATCTATGTGGAGTCGGAGAGTAAAAAAGTCGGCGGTGTGCATGTTCCAGATGCATTAATGGAGCGCATTCGCGATGGGGAGTGTATTGAAGTACGTGCCAGCAGTACCACTCGCGTGGCTTGGCTAATGCGCGAGTATCAGCACTTCTTAAGCGATACGCCGGCACTTGAAAGCAAGCTGCAGATGCTCAATGCTCGCTACGGCAAAGAAACCATCGCCGCATGGTGTCAGCAGGCTCGGGAAGGGCAGTTTACCGATCTAGTAAATCAGCTATTAGTCACCCATTACGACCCGTCTTACCAGTCCTCGATTCAGCGTAACTTCCCGCGCTACCAATCGGAACAATTCGTTTGCTTGGATAGCGACAGTGATGCCGATTTTTCTAAGGTGGCTAGCGCCATTCGAGCGCAGCAGTAATAAAAAAGAGGCTAGCGCATTACGCCTAACCTCTCTCACTCAATTACTTCAATCGCTTGTTTTGAATTAACTAAATGCCTGAATGCCGGTTTGGGCACGACCCAGAATGAGGGCGTGAATGTCGTGCGTACCCTCATACGTATTAACAGCCTCTAAATTAAGCATGTGACGGATCACACCGTATTCATCAGATATGCCGTTACCACCATGCATATCGCGGGCCATGCGTGCAATATCGAGGGCTTTGCCGCAGGAGTTGCGTTTCATGATCGAGGTGATCTCTGGTGCGGCAATGTGTTCATCTTTCATGCGCCCAAGGCGTAAGCAACCTTGCAGTGCTAGAGCGATATCAGTTTGCATGTCCGCTAATTTCTTCTGGATTAGTTGATTGGCGGCAAGGGGGCGACCAAACTGCTGGCGATCCATGGTGTATTGCCGTGCTTTAAACCAGCAATCTTCAGCGGCGCCAAGCACACCCCATGAAATACCATAGCGTGCTGAATTAAGGCAGGTAAAAGGACCCTTGAGTCCAGTAATCTCGGGGAATTCATTTTCAGCAGGAACAAAAACGCTATCCATGACGATCTCGCCGGTAATCGAGGCCCTAAGACTCATCTTTCCGGAAATCTTCGGCGCCGATAAACCCTTCATGCCTTTTTCTAAGATGTAACCCCGAATTACGCCTTCATCATTTTTGGCCCAGACTACGAATACATCGGCAATCGGTGAATTGGAGATCCACATCTTCGAGCCGGTGAGTTCAAATCCACCGGGGACAGTGCGTGCCCGGGTAATCATGGCACCCGCATCCGAACCATAGTTGGGTTCGGTCAAACCAAAGCAGCCAATCCACTCGCCGGTTGCTAATTTGGGTAAGAATTTCTCTTTTTGCGCTTTGCTGCCAAACTCATTAATCGGCAACATCACCAGGGAGGACTGCACGCTCATCATGGAGCGGTATCCAGAGTCAACCCGTTCGATTTCACGGGCGATCAAACCATAGGAAACGTAATTGAGGTCAGCACCACCGTATTCTTCCGGAATGGTGATGCCCAAAAGGCCTAATTCACCCATTTCACGGAAGATAGCGGGATCCGTCGATTCATTGCGAAAGGCGTCATGCACCCGCGGGGCCAAGCTTCCCTGGGCATATTCAAAGGCGGCATCTCGAACCATACGCTCTTCGCTGCTGAGCTGGGTGTCCAGCATTAAAGGGTCTTCCCAGTGAAAAATTGGCTTACTCATCTATCGGCATTTCCTGTGGTTTTTGTTAAATCCAGCTATCCTATTGATTATCCAACTTTTAGCCTAAACCTGCTGTTAGTGCCTACCCAAAACCCATGCAACGCCGCTACCGTTATTACGATTTATTGCTTGCCGCTTTTGTAGTGGTGCTGCTGTGTAGTAATTTCATTGGCGCTGGTAAGGTAGCTACGCTGGATTTGCCATTATTTGGCACGGTCATTTTTGGTGCCGGTATTTTGTTTTTCCCGATTGCCTATTTTTTTGGCGACATCATGACCGAAGTCTATGGGTATGCCCATGATCGCAGGGCAGTGTGGGTGGGGTTTGCTGCACTCGCATTTGCTGCTGTCATGGCGCAAGTGGTAATTGCATTGCCTATCGCACCAGGATCCTATATGGCCAGTTACCAGAGCGGACTGGAGACAGTATTTGGAAATTCCTGGCGGATTGCATTAGGATCGATGATTGCTTTCTGGTGCGGTAGCTTATCCAATAGCTACGTCATGGCGAAGATGAAAATTTTTACCAAAGGCAAGCATTTATGGACGCGTACGATTGGCTCTACTGCAGTTGGGGAGTTTGTTGATTCCAGCCTTTTTTATGTGATTGCGTTTTATGGCATTTGGCCAACCAGTCAGATTATTCAGGTGGCCTTAGCCCAATACGTTCTAAAAACCCTGTGGGAGGTCTTAGCGACGCCCCTGACGTATGCGGTGGTTGGATTTTTGAAGAAAAAAGAAAATGAAGATTACTACGACACCCACACCAATTTCACGCCATTTAAAATAAAGGTTTAAGCATGAAACCATTTCACGATCCCACTATTCAAGCCAGCGACATTACGCCAAAGTCTATTTTTGAGAACCGCCGTTCATTCATTCGCTTTGCTGCTGCAGGCGGTATGGGCATGGCATTGGCGCCATGGTTCTCACGCGAGGCGATTGCAAGCAATCCCGATGCCGTTAAATTCAAGAATGTGATCGAGTCACCATACTCCACTAAAGAGACTCTTTCAGAATACAAAGAAGTCACGACCTACAATAATTTCTATGAGTTTGGTATGGACAAGGGTGATCCTGCACGCCGTGCTGGATCCCTCAAGACCAATCCATGGACAGTTACGATTGATGGCTTAGTTAAAAAGCCCATGACGATTGACATTGATGCCTTACTGAAATTGGCGCCAATCGAAGAGCGGATCTACCGGATGCGCTGCGTTGAAGGTTGGTCGATGGTTATTCCATGGAATGGCTATTCACTGTCTAAATTATTAAATGTGGTTGAGCCTTTGGGTTCGGCCAAGTTCATTGAATTTGTGACCCTAGCAGATCCACAGCAAATGCCGGGGCTGGCCCGCCCCATTTTGGACTGGCCATACCGTGAGGCTCTGCGTTTGGATGAGGCTATGAACCCGCTCACCTTGCTAACCTTGGGCCTTTACGGCGAAGTATTGCCCAAACAAAATGGCGCGCCAGTGCGCATTGTGGTTCCCTGGAAATACGGCTTTAAGAGTGCCAAGTCCATCGTTTCGATTCGCGTAACGGAAAAGCAGCCTGTGACCAGTTGGGTGAAATCGGCGCCGCGCGAGTACGGTTTTTACTCCAACGTCAATCCCAATGTGAGCCATCCGCGCTGGAGTCAGGCTACCGAGCGTCGCTTAGGGGATAACCGAGGTATCTTTGCCCCCAAGATCCCAACCGAGATGTTTAATGGCTATGGCACGCAAGTGGCCAGTTTATATACCGGCATGGATCTCAAAAAGAATTACTAATTGCAGTACATAAAGCCAGCCATATTCGTACTTGCCTTGCTACCATTAGCGAGGCTAATTTGGCTTGGTAGCATGCAGGATTTAGGGGCTAATCCGATTGAGTTCATTACGCGCTCGATGGGCACTTGGACTTTGGTGTTTTTATGCCTGAGCTTAGCGATGAGTCCGGCGCGCTTGGTGACAGGCTGGAGTGGATTTTTACACTGGCGGCGTATGCTCGGCTTGTTTTGTTTCTTTTATGCCACCTTGCATTTTCTGATTTGGCTGTGGCTTGACCATGACTTTACATTCGGAGCAATGTGGCAGGATGTCTTGGAGCGACCCTACATTACCTTTGGATTTATCGCCTTTGTTTGTTTGATTCCACTAGCTATCACATCGAATCGATGGGCTCAGCAGTTTCTGGGTCGCCGTTGGCGTCAGCTGCACCTGCTGGTCTACGCTATCGCCATCTTAGCGATCCTGCATTATTGGTGGCATAAGGCTGGCAAAAGCGATTATGAAACAGTATCGATTTACCTTGCTGTAGTAGTAGTACTGCTGCTCTTTCGCGTACCATTCATAAAGCAGTACTTTCAGAGAAAAAAATAAGGACTCCTGGTATGGCGATGCAATTTTCTTGGGATAACCCATACCCATCGATTCGGATGCCAGTGATGGGGCGCAATGTGGTTTCGACATCGCACCCATTCGCAGCGCAAGCAGGACTCAAGGTGATGCATCAGGGCGGTAATGCAATTGATGCCGCGATTGCCGCGGCCGCCGCACTCATGATCGTCGAGCCGGTATCGAATGGCCTTGGCAGCGATTGCTTTGCCATCGTGTGGGACGGCAAGCAGTTACAGGGCTTAAATGCATCCGGTACTGCACCGCAAGCATGGAGTCCCAGCTACTTTGCCGGTAAGTACGGTACGCAAGGTAACGGGATTGCAAAAAACCCCATGCGCGGCTGGGATTCGGTAACGGTACCTGGTGCGCTTGCGGGATGGGAGGCGCTGCATACTCGTTACGGATCGTTACCGCTGGCTGATTTATTGCAGCCAGCAATTGAAATTGCAGAGCGCGGGTACGCTCTGCCTCCTGTAGTGGCAAAAAAATGGGCTGCTGCAGCAGCTGAGTTACACACTCAACCTGGCTTTACTCAGGCTTTTATGCCCCACGGTCGTGCTCCCGCTATTGGCGAGCTGTTTCGTTTTGAGGCAGCAGCGAAAGGGTTGCGTCACATTGCAAAACATGGGGTGCGCGCCTATTACGAAGGGGAGATTGCCGAAGCGATTGCAAAGCATGCACAGCAGCATGGCGGAGTGATGTCTTTGGCTGATCTGGCCAACTACCGTCCGGATTGGGTTGAACCCCTATCGCAATCAGTTTCAGCTTGCGACGGCGAGCGCTATGATCTTCATGAAATCCCACCCAACGGTCAAGGTATCGGCGCATTAATGGCTATGGGTATATTGAACCACCTTGATTTACCAAGTCATCCCGTTGATGGCGTGCAGAGCCAGCACCTGCAAATTGAGGCCATGAAATTGGCCTTTGCAGACATCTACCAATACGTGGCTGATCCCCGTTCGATGGATGTAACGCCAGCACAAATGCTGGATCCAAGTTATTTAGTAGAGCGAGCTAAATTAATTCATCCCAATAAAGCCACGCATTTTCAATTTGGTTTGCCGCCTACTGGCGGCACCGTCTACCTGAGTACAAGTGATGAGCAGGGCAGGATGGCCTCCTTCATACAAAGTAATTACATGGGCTTTGGCTCCGGCATTGTGGTCCCTGAATTTGGCATCAGTTTGCAAAACCGGGGCTACGGATTTTCGATGGACCCCAAATCGGCTAATGTCGTTGCCGGTGGAAAGCGGCCATTTCATACGATCATCCCCGCCTTTTTAACCAAACAAGTGAATGGTAAGACGCAGGCGCAAATGAGTTTTGGCGTGATGGGTGGGGATATGCAGCCGCAGGGCCATGTGCAAACCTTGCTGCGCATGCTGGCCTATGGACAGCAGCCCCAGGCGGCATGCGACGCCCCTCGCTGGAAGGTCAATCGGGACTTTAGCTTGGATGTGGAGTCCGGTATGCGTGCTGACACCATCTCCGGATTAGAGGGCTTAGGGCACGTCTTAAAGCGGGTGGATGACCCCTATATGGACTTTGGGGCAGGGCAATTTATTTGGCGGTTATCGGATGATTTAGAAGCGGGGTATGTAGCAGCCAGCGATAGTCGACGGGATGGCTTAGCGGCGGCATTTTAGGGCTTGCTCTATAAATTCGGCATTGCTTTGGCAACACCGTTAAAATAGGGCGCTTCGCTATATTGCAGCGCACCCCATGCCTTTGAACTTAAGAAAGTAAGAATATACCCGTGTTGTCCGCATCCAATATCACCATGCAGTTTGGGGCAAAACCCCTTTTTGAAAACATTTCAGTCAAGTTTGGTGGCGGCAATCGCTATGGATTAATTGGCGCCAATGGCTGTGGTAAATCCACCTTCATGAAAATCTTGGGCGGCGATCTGGAGCCGACTAGCGGTAACGTTAGCCTAGAGCCTAATATTCGCTTGGGTAAGTTACGTCAAGATCAGTTTGCTTTTGAAGATGTGCGAGTGCTAGATGTCGTGATGATGGGCCACGAAGAGATGTGGAAAGCGGCAGCGGAGCGAGATGCCATTTACGCCAATCCCGATGCAAGTGATGAAGATTACATGCGCGCTGCTGAATTAGAGGGTAAGTATGCAGAATACGGTGGCTACACCGCCGAGGCCAAGGCTGGGGAATTGTTATTAGGCATTGGTATTCCGATTGAGCAACACCAAGGCCTCATGAGTAGTGTCGCGCCGGGTTGGAAGTTACGCGTTTTATTAGCTCAGGCTCTATTTTCTGATCCCGATGTGCTGCTGTTGGATGAGCCAACCAATAACTTGGACATTCACTCGATTCATTGGCTCGAGGAAATTCTGAATCAACTCAACAGCACCATCATTATTATTTCCCACGATCGCCATTTCCTCAATGAGGTCTGTACGCACATGGCCGATATGGACTTTGGTACGTTGAAAGTCTATCCGGGCAATTACGATTCCTATATGCTGGCATCGACGCAGGCAAGGGCGCAGCAACTCGCATCCAACGTAAAAGCCAAGGAGAAGGTCGCAGAGTTACAGGCCTTCGTTAGTCGCTTCTCGGCGAATGCGTCTAAAGCACGCCAAGCCACATCGCGTCAGCGTCAGTTAGAGAAGATTGAAATTACCGAAATCAAGCCGTCCTCTCGTCAAAATCCCTTCATGCGCTTTGATTATGAAAAAAAGCTTCATAACATGGCAGTGGAATGCAATGCTCTGACCAAAGCGTTTGATCGTCCGATCTTTAAGAACTTTAAGATTGGTATTCGTGCCGGTGAAAAGATTGCCATCATTGGCCAAAACGGTGCCGGTAAGACTACCTTACTCAAAACCATTCTGAGTAAACGCTTTAGTGGCATCCCGGCCGACAGCGGTGATGTCAAGTGGGCTGAGAACGCCAATGTTGGCGTCATGCCCCAAGATACCTCTGAGTTATTTCCGAATGACGAGCTATTAATGGATTGGATGAATCAATGGCGCAATACGGGCGACGATGATCAGGTCATTCGTGGCACATTAGGGCGCTTACTCTTTTCGGGCGATGACATTAGTAAGTCGGTCAAAGTATTGTCTGGTGGTGAAAAAGGCCGCATGATCTGGGGTAAGTTGATGCTGCAAAAGCACAACGTCCTGGCGATGGATGAGCCAACCAATCACATGGATATGGAATCCATTGAAAGCCTGCAAATTGCCTTGGAGAAGTTCGAAGGCACTTTGCTCTTTGTTTCCCATGACCGGGAATTTGTTTCAGCCTTAGCAAACCGCATCCTAGAGGTAAAGATGGACGGTAGTGTGGTTGACTACTCTGGAACCTACGAAGAATATTTGCGTAGTCAGTCCCTAGCTGGTTGATGCGCCTTAGCTAGCTTCCACGCAGCTAGCATGACCTCTGTTTTTTCGAAGACCAGTTTGGGTTATTTAACCTGAACCTATTTCGTTTTAAAAGCGGAAGTCAAGAACATTACGTAATTTTTCTTTGGCATTAAAAATAATTAACGTTTTATTAAGACGATAATGGAAGTAGAGCCCGTCTTGGGCTAGCCCAGTTTGATTTAATTTTAGGATAAAGCATGCAAACTAACCACGTTGCCATTTGGATTGATCACAAAGAGGCTCGCATCCTTTACTTCGATGCCAGCAAAAATGAGTTTATTAAAAGCGACTCTTCACAGCACCATCTGCATCACAAAGCGAATGCCATTGGCAGCGGCAAGACTCCCATCGATCATGAGTTCTTTCATAAAGTAATTTCAGCTGTAGCAAGCGTCAAAGAAATTCTGATACTTGGACCCGGATCAGCTAAGACCGAACTGGTAAAGCACGCATCCGCTCACGATCCAGTCGCATTTCGGGCTATTGTTGGAGTTGAGACCGTTGATCACCCAACAGACGCTCAAATTATGGCGTATGCCAAAACGTATTTTGTTGGCGTCGACAATATGAAGGGAATTTGATTCATGAAGATTGAATTCGTAGGCCCAGCAAGTATTGCTTACGACCTGAGTTCAGACTTGGCTTTATCTTAGCCTGTTTTGTTGCGCTGAAAACGCATGGCCGTACCCTCTGCCTGAATGCGTTTCCAGACCGCCGCTTTCTCTTCCGGCGTCATGAAGACCCAATTACTCACTTCAATCAAAGTGCGGCCACAGCCTTTACAGATTTCATCGTACAAAGTTGAGCAGATGCCAATGCAGGGGGTGTCAGACTCCGCATCGCCAATCAACAAGGAGTTGGCACCGCTAATGGGCGAGTTGGTATTTGAAGTACTCATTCCAATACTGTAGTCGATTTGAGCGGAGAGTGCTCTGCCAGCTCATCCACGTAGGCGCCGACGCCGGCGCGCTCCCGTTTCAAGAAGCGCTCGACGGCCGTTGCAAACTCGGGGTCTTTGATCCAGTGGGCTGATTGCACGGTAACCGGTAAAAAACCTCGCGCCATTTTGTGTTGCCCTTGGGCGCCGCCCTCAAAAACCTTTATTCCTTCTCGAATGCAGTACTCAATCGCTTGGTAGTAGGCGGTCTCAAAATGCAAGCAGGAGATGTATTCAATCGAGCCCCAATAACGTCCATAGGCCGTTGGAATAGGGGCTTTTTTATCGACCACCAAGAGGGATGCGGCAATGGGGCTACCCTCTTTCTCGGCAACAATCAGGTGGAGGTGTTCGGGCATTTTCTGGCCCCATGCCTGAAAAAATCCTTCGTTCAGATAAGGAGATGAGTGGTGCTCGAGGTAGGTGTTGGCATAGCACCGATAGAAAAAAGCCCAATCTGCCTGATTTGCATCTGCCCCAGGAATATGCCTAAATTGCACACCGGCTTCCACTACTTCTTTACGTTCGCGCCGGATATTTTTGCGGCGTTTCATGGTGAGCTGTTCTAAAAACGCCTCCATGCTGGCATATCCACGATTAATCCAATGAAACTGCACTGCATCGCGCGCCATAAAGCCTTCTGCAAGCAATGCATCTTGGGTTTTTTGTTCGGCAAATAGGACATGCGCCGAAGAGAGCTGATTCTGTATTAAAAGTTGCTTCAAACCCTGAATAAGCCATTGCTGGGTTTGTTTTGGATCGTGCTCTTGATCCAGCAGGATGCGTGCGCCTTGGACTGGTGTAAATGGAATGGCGCACAAGGCTTTGGGGTAGTAGTTAAGGCCATGCTGAGTATAGGCCTCTGCCCAAGACCAGTCGAATACATACTCGCCGTAGGAATGGCTTTTTAAGTAGAGCGGCATGAGGCCAATGGGCTTTTCTTTACCCGTCGGGTATACCGCTAAGTGGGCCACTTGCCAGCCAGTTTTACCACCAACACAGTGCTGCTCCTCTAAAGCAGAGAGAAAGGCATAGCGTAAAAAAGGCGTTGAATCTGCCGCTAATAAGGCATTCCAGTGCTCGCTAGGAATGGCCTGGATGCTATCGAGAACGCGAAGTTCGATGGGGCTATTTAGTGCCACATTGCTTAGCGCTGAATTAGCTCGATTTTGTATCCGTCCGGATCGGTAACAAAAGCAATGATGGTGTCACCACCTAAAACAGGGCCGGCTTCGCGGGTAACCTGACCACCAGCTGCTTTAATGGCGGCACAAGTAGCGTAGGCATCGCTCACCCCTAAGGCAATGTGACCGTAGGCTGTGCCTAGATCGTATTGATCTACGCCATGATTGTAGGTGAGCTCGATTTCAGCTTGCCCATCAGCATTACCCTTGCCATAACCAACAAAGGCCAAAGAGTATTTTTGCTCGGGGCGCTCTGTCGTACGCAGTAGATTCATACCCAAAATACGGGTGTAGAAATCAATTGAGCGGCTCAGATCGCCAACCCGCAACATGGTGTGCAATAGCATCATGCTTATTGAACCTTTGCCTTAGCCCGGAGCTTTTGCATCATCTCGGAGAACTTGGCTTTTTGCCAGTTTTCATCGGCAATTAAGATTTGCTTCAGTTCCGCCTTGATTTCATCCATGGGAGGCGCCTTGGCATCGCGCACATCCTCAACCCGAATGATGTGCCAGCCGAACTGACTCTTCACCGGCTTATCGGTCATTTGGCCTTTATTCAAGGAAACCATCGCCTTAGAAAACTCAGGAACCAATGACTTATCGCCAACCCAGCCGAGTTCGCCTCCTTTGGGTGCAGACCCAGGGTCTTTGGAATTCTGTTTTGCTAAATCAGAGAAACTGGCACCCGCTTTAATCTTCGCAATGAGGGCGTTCGCATCGGCTTCTTTTTCGACCAAAATATGCTTCACTTGATACTCTTTACCGGTGTAATCCGCCTGTATAGAGGCATACGCCGCTTTGAGTTCCGCCTCCGTTACGCCTTCGCGCTCGACAAAGTCTTCAAACACGGCGGCAACCAAAACACCAATGCGTGATTGATCAATCTTATCTTTGACGTCTTGTTTTTGGGTAAGCCCGCGGCTATTGGCTTCCTGAATAACCAGCTCGCGCGTAACCAGTACTTCACGGGCCTTTTCGCGAACTTGGGGATCATTGGGCTGACCTGACTTTTGGATCAGGCGGTCCAATTGCGCCTTGGGTATGGGCTTGCCATTCACAATCGCAGCATTTTGTGCCGAGGCGAGGGGGCTAATCAATAGGGCTGCACAGGCAGTCGAAAGGGCAAATTGGGAGAGTGGTTTCATAGTCAGGTTAGGGAAAAAAGGATAGAAAAGAAAAGGGAAAAAGTATGGATACAAGGAATGGGTTATATGCAGTACGACTTATTTTAGTAAGGCTGCCTCAGCAGGGCTATGGGCCTCAATCGTCAGTGCGTGTATTTCGGCGGGGATATGGCGATCCAAGGCCGCGTAAATTAAGCGATGGCGCGCAAGGCGATTTAAGCCATCGAAGGCGGGGGATACTAGGGTCAGCTTAAAGTGACCGCCACCGCTGGCAGCGCCAGCATGACCGGCATGCAAATGGCTTTCGTCGTCGATTGCAATGCGATCTATTGGCAGTGCTACTTTTAGGTCAGCTAAAAACAGGGCGATGCGCTCTTGATTTTTGTTCATGACGGTGTTTCCTCTTCCATGTGCTTGCTAAGCCAAAATCCTTGCGCAATCACAAAGACAATCAGTAGGGCAGTGGTGCCAAAGAGCTTGAAATTAACCCACGTATCTTCAGAAAATTGAAAAGCAACGTATAGATTGAGAGCGCCCATTACTAAAAAGAAAATCGACCAAGCAAGGTTGAGCTGACTCCAGGTATTACGCGCAGCATTTTCTTTTAAGGTAACCTGTTTACCCATCAGTACCTGAATCCAATTCTTATTAAAAAATTGGGCGCTGATGAAGAGGCCAGCCGCAAAAAGCCAGTAGAGCGCAGTAGGCTTGAGCTGTATAAAGGTTTTGTCCTGCAAAAAGATGGTAAGCGCGCCTAGAACAACAATTAAGACTAGGCTCATCCATTGCATCGCATCGATCTTCCGATGGCGGTAGTACACCCACAATATTTGAGCGATGGTGGCGATCATTGCCACAATCGTGGCGGTATAGATGTCAGCAAACTTAAATGCGACAAAAAACAGAATTACAGGAAAAAGGTCGAATAAGAATTTCATGCCGTGATTATCGCTTTTATTGACCTAGCTCCACATTTTTGCTGGGCTCAAAGCGCAGGGATGCCGAATTAATACAATACCGTAGACCCGTTGGCTTGGGGCCGTCGTTAAAGACATGCCCCAGATGGGCATCGCAATGGCTACAACGTACTTCGGTCCGCACCATGCCAAAGGCGCCATCCTGATGCTCTGATATCGCCTCTGGATTAAGCGGGGTATGGTAGCTAGGCCAGCCGCATCCCGCGTCGAATTTGGTAGTGGATTCAAATAGCGGTGTGCCGCAACACACGCATTGGTACTTGCCGCTTTCCCAATGGTCCCAATACTTTCCCGTAAAAGGACGCTCGGTAGCGGCTTCCCGTGTAACGCGGTATTCAATGTCGCTTAACTCGGCGCGGTACTCTTCATTGGTTTTTTTCATTGGTTTTCACCCTTTATTTTGGACTGATGCATTTCATTACGATGAACAACTGAGATCCGTTACTACTTCATCGGGTAATGGCGCTAATGCGTATTGCTCAAACCCAGGCTGATCTTCAAATGGCTTACTTAAAATGCGTTGCAAGCGATTCACTTCACTAAAGTCATCCTGCTGGGCCATCTCGATTGCACGCTGCGCCAAATGGTTGCGAAGAATAAATTTAGGGTTGACGCGATTCATGAGTGCTGCGCGCTCAGAATCGGAATTCGATTCTTGCATCAGGCGCGTGCGGTATTGCATCAACCAGCTATCCGCAGCAGCCCGATCCAAAAATTGATCACGCCAATTCGAGTTGACATCCTTTTTTTGTACGGTGGATAAACTACGAAAAACAGTTGTAAAGTCCGCTCGATTGGCGTGCATGAGTTGCAATAGTGCTTCAATTAAATCCATATCCTCTAGTACATCTGTCTGCAAACCCAATTTTCCCCGAAACAGCGCTAGCCATCTGGCCTCATACTCCGGTGGAAAAGAGCCCAAGGCGGCGCGTAAAATATCAGCAGCATCTTCGCCGGGACTTTCGATCTCGACGAGTGGCACCATGGCATTAGCAAGGCAGGCCATATTCCAGTGCATGATTTTAGGTTGGCGATGGTAGGCGTAACGACCGCCGCTATCGGTGTGGTTGCAAATATGATCGAGGGCAGTGTGATCTAAAAAACCAAAGGGGCCGTAATCCATGGTGAGACCGAGTGCGCTAATATTGTCGCTGTTTAAAACCCCATGGCAAAATCCCACCGCTTGCCACTGCGCAACGCGTTCGGCATTGCGCGTCGATATCGCTTTAAATAATGCAAGGTATGGAGTACTGCTGGATTGGCACTCGGGGTAGTGTGCCTCGATTAAATAGGCAGCCAGTTCCTGTAAGCGCGCATGCAAGCCATTGGCCGCATAGTGTTCAAAGTGGCCGATGCGAATAAAGCTGGGAGCAAGGCGAGAACAGACAGCTGCGGTTTCGACGGTTTCGCGTCGCACTGGCTGCTTAGAGCCAACCAGGGATAGCGCTCGCGTCGTCGGAATACCCAAGGCATGCATGGCCTCACTGCATAGGAACTCCCGTACCGATGAACGCAAAACAGCGCGGCCATCGCCCATGCGCGAGTATCGCGTCATGCCGGCACCCTTGAGTTGCAGTTCTTGGTGGTTCAGCTCCCCCAGCAAAATAGCCCGGCCATCGCCCAGCTGCCCAGCCCAATGCCCGAATTGATGGCCGCTATAGGCGGTAGCCATGGGCTTCAAAAATTGATGGCCACCTGCCTCGAGCGCATTGCCGGCTAATACCGCAAGCCAAGCCGGATCGAGCGGCAATTGGTTAAGCCCTAAGGGAATCCCAAGCAGCGCAGCTGCCTCAGGTGAAACGGCTATCCAATAGGGGTCTGGGAGTGGGGTAGGGGCTATAAATTGACAGGTGTCATCGCCGATGATAGAAAATGCCATAAGTTCATTATTCTATGGGTATTTAGCCCCAAACGCCCAAGACAAGTAACGCCAATTACCCCACTTCTAACATGACCAATCAAACTGAACTCACTGCTGCCGCCAAGCTCAATAATTTAGGCCAAGAGCTGGATGTCCCTTTTTTAAAACTACTCGGCATTCGCTGCCTCAGCGCAGAAATGGGCAGTGGTGAAATTCTGCTAGCGATTAAGCCCGAGCATAAAAATACCTGGGAAGTCGCGCATGGCGGTGTATTGCTAACGCTGATGGACGTGGCTATGGCGGTTGCTGCGCGCTCGGGTGATCCGGATGATCGAAGCGTAGTCACGATTGAGCTCAATACTAACTTTTTACAAGCCGCTAATGGCATCTTACGGGTGAAGGCGGATACCGTACACCGTACCGTAACGATGGCTTTTTGTGAGGCTAAGTTGTATGACGATCAGGGTCGGGTGTGTTGTATGGCGACTGGCACCTTTAAGTACTTGCGGCGTTTACCCGCGCGCAGTGCCAGCGGCGAGCGAATCATCAATCCCGACCAGCGCAAGCAATAAACTAGGCCTTACTAAACCGAAAGGTTTGATCCAGATGCGCTCGTAAGTGCACCGGTAATTACGTCATGGCCAATGGTTCCATTGGCATCAAAACGGCGTTCAACCATTTCAAATGCACCGTCTTTGCGAACCCGCAAAACAGTACTGGAGCGGGTGCCATACATCGGGGTTTGTACAAATGCCGGAGACAAGGCTTTTTCCCATTCTTTACTAACTCCCGTGCTGGGTAATTCTTGATCCACCGCAACGCGGTTATCGCTCAGTAAATGCAAGTAATGATCAACCTGCTTGAGATTGCCTTGATCCATGGCGAGTGTTTGGGCAAAGGCGGCGACGCGATGAGTGACCTTAGGCCAGGGCGTATCGAGCATGGCATTGGAAAGGCCATAAACCCCAGCATCTAAAGCCTGCTTCGGAAATGTTTTACGTGGCCGAATGGATTGGCCCAGCATCATGCGATTACTAACCCAATGCATCTGCCCGTCGCTTGGCTCACTCAGATCGGCCATCAGCATATTAAAACCGTTGTATTGCTCAAAGCGTTTTGCATTGTGTTGAATGAATCCATCGGGCTTGTGCTCACCCGTCAGATACATCAGGGATAGCTCGCCACGAGTGCGCGCGTCCGGATTTTTTTCGCTCGGTGCGCGTACATTGGTTAATGCAGCAAAGCGACCTGACTTCGTAAACCCGAGCCAGGTTCCTGGACTGCCCAGCACATCGGCGCGATCGCGGCCCGCTAAAAGTCCAGGGTGCTCAGACCACCAATCCATTTTTTCTGTATCGCGCTCATAAAACTCATCGCGATTCGCCGCTACGACAAGCGGGTAGTCGGGGTGGGATTTCCAGGCGAAGAGAATGAGGCACATAGCAATACTATGCCTGATTAAATCGTAATCAGGGGGTAGGGCAGCTGATCTAGCATCAAAATGGGGCCCTCAGGCGAGCCCAGATGAAAAGTGCCCCCTTTTTGCAGCTCGGTTTTAATCTCAATCTGGAAGTCCATACGGCGGGTATTAGCGATACTGGGAGCACTAAGCACCACCATGCCAGCTGGCTGAGTGGGATCATCCGCATGAAAAATCTCACTGCCTGGGCCGGTTGCTACGCTGCCAAGTTGATCAATAGGGCAGTGCGCCAGCTGCAGGCGCCGTTTAATTGCCCCGCGATACTGGCTACGTGCCACGATCTCTTGGCCTGGATAGCAACCCTTTTTAAAATCGACCCCATAGACCGATTCAAAGTTCACCATTTGGGGTACAAATTGATCTTGAGTGGCAGCCACAATGCGAGGAATTGCGCTCATCACCTCTAGCGAGCGCCACAAGATCTCCGCGTCTTCCGATACCGCATCCATTGCGAGCTCTGGTGCGGTGCCTGGCTGCGCAATCAGCACGCGGTGCATTGCTACGCCAGCAGTTACTACGTCCGGTAGTTGCAGTGCAATACTGGTTTGATTGAGTTCAAGTCCATCCACTGCAGCGCTAGTGCAATAGCCTGTAATGGCCATGCTGCCACTCGCATCCCGTACGGTCACTTTGGAGCGCATGATGAACATCGCCAAACGCTTGGCAATACTGGCTGCTAAATCCCTTGAGATAAACAAACAAAAGTACGAACTCCTATCCTCTTTCAAAAAGAGGCCAAGCCAGGCACTCGCAATTAAGCGTCCCTTGGGACTGCAGTAGCCGACTAGACGCACCGCATCGGCACCGTTGGCTATGGCAGGTGGCATAAGCGCAGTAAGCCCCATAACCGAGTTGGTAAGCTGGTTTTGTAGAAAACTGGCTGCATCCTCACCCTCAACGATAATGAGTCCCCAGTCGGCGAGATTGGCAGCGGTTTTCATGGTGTCAATTTTCTTTAGGGTGATAAGGGCGTGATTTGAGTAAAAAAAAGTCTAGACGCTTTTATCATAGCCTGATGCGAAAAAAGCGTAATTTATTTTGGGCATTACCCCTTAAAGTCTTGGGATTTGGAGCCTTAGCCTTAGCCCTCTTTTTTGCAACCCTATTTTTTTGGGGTGTCGTCCCTAGCAGTGCAAATGACCCAAATCGGCCGGGCGGCTTTACGGCCAAGGTTAATCCCAAGTCTGGCGTGGCCAGCATCGCCCAGCAGCTGCGCAAGCAAGGCATTGAAGTTAACGGCATATTGTTTCAATTGGGATCACGTGTATTGCTAGTCCATGCCAAGTTAAAGCCGGGCACTTATCTTTTCCCCCTCGATGCCGGTACGGCCACCATCCTATTTAAAATGGCTCGGGGCGATAGTATTAAAGAGACAATTGCATTTGTGCCTGGCATGACCATATGGCAGCTGCGGCAAATCATGGACGCCCATCCTGCTTTGGATCACCAAACTAAGGGTCTCGCCCCCGAGGCCTTTTCTAAAACAGTAGGCCTAAATCAGCCAAGTGCCGAAGGACTGTTTTTTCCGGATACCTATGTTTTTGATCCTGGCGAGAGCGATCTTGCTATTTACCGCCGAGCAGCCGATGCCATGAAAAAAAACCAGCTTAAAGCCTGGGAGGGCAGGCCCTCTGATTCGGTTTTGAAGTCGCCTTACGAACTATTAATACTGGCTTCGATTGTCGAAAAAGAGACTGGTAAAGCAAGTGAGCGGAGTCAGATTTCAGCGGTGTTTCATAATCGCCTACAAATGGGGATGCGCCTGCAGACTGATCCGACCGTCATCTATGGCATCGGCCCAGGGTTTGATGGCAATTTACGCAAAATGGATCTTCGCCGCGACAGTCCATACAATACTTATATGCGTGCCGGTTTACCTCCTACCCCGATTGCGATTCCCAGCATGGAATCCCTGCTGGCAGCAGCCAATCCTGCGAAAAGCAACTCTCTGTATTTTGTTGCCAAGGGCGATGGCAGCAGCTACTTTTCCAAGACACTCGCCGAGCATGAAAAAGCCGTCGACCAATATCAGCGCTCCATTAAAGCGCCAGCAAAGAGGCCATCACCTTAATGGATGCCACGATGAATGCAAATGAGCCCGGTTTTTTTATTAGCTTTGAAGGCATCGATGGTGCCGGAAAAAGCACCCACATCAATGCCTATTGCGATTTACTCAGGGACCGCTTTCCGGATCGATCCGTTGTGCTAACGCGGGAGCCAGGGGGTACTGCCTTGGGTGAGCAACTTCGAGCCGTATTACTCGAAGCACCCATGCATTTGGAGACCGAAGCGTTGCTGATGTTTGCTGCGCGCCGTGAACACATCGATCAGGTTATTGAGTCAGCTTTGGCTGCGGGCCATATCGTCGTATCCGATCGGTTTACCGATGCGAGTTTTGCTTACCAGGGCGGTGGACGCGGCCTGCCACTGGCAAAACTCAATGCCCTTGAGCAGTGGGTCCAAGGCAAAGCCGACGGGCGACTATTGCAACCCAACACCACTTTTTTATTTGACTTGCCGGGAGCGGTAGCAGAGGCAAGGCGTTCGAAAGCGCGCTCACCCGATAAATTCGAGCAACTCGATCTGGCTTTTTTTGAGCGGGTTCGTCAAGAATATTTGCGCCGAGCCAAAGCCGATCCGCTCCGTTTTGTGCTGGTTGATGCCACCCAAACACAAGAGGTGATTTGGGATTTCTTACGCCAGGTTCCATTGGCTATTCGATGATTGCACCCTGGCTACAGCAGCAATGGGACGGCATTGACTTAAGCGCCTGCCCAAACGCCTTACTGCTTCATGGGCAAGCTGGTATTGGCAAGGCTGATTTTGCAATTACCCTAGCAAAAGCCTTGCTGTGTGAGGCGCCTTTCGGCATCAAAAAACCCTGCAATGGCTGTGAAGCCTGCCGCTGGTTTGATACCGGTAATCACCCCGACTTTATTGCATTGGTTCCAGAAACGCACCGCCGCTTTATGCCCAATGAAGCTTTGGAGGGTATCGATGGTGATCTGTCGCCCAGCAAAAAAGCAAAGGCACTACGCGACGAGGAAGGCGACTCTCCCGAAAAGAAAGAGAAGAAAAACATTGCCATTGAAGAGGCGCGATCAGCCATTGAAGGCTTAGCCATCGGCACGTACCGCGGCGGCAATCGCGTTGTCTTGGTTTACCCTTTAGAGTCACTGCGGGCAGATGCGGCAAACACCTTATTAAAGTCGCTGGAAGAACCGCCCGCCAGTACTATTTTTATATTGGTAACGAGTCGTCTTGATCGCATCTTGCCGACCATTCGCTCCCGTTGCCGCTTGGTCGCCTTGCCGCCGCCTGATCGAGCCTCTGGTCTTGCATGGCTGCGCCATGAAATCGCATCTCGCCCCGAGCTCAAAGTCTCCAACGACGAATTGGAAACCATCTTTTATGAGCAGGGTGGGGCGCCCTATGCAACGCTCGATTTTCTGAGCTCCAAACAGGGTCAAAATGATAAAGACGAGCTTTTTGTTTCGATTCAGGCATCCCGCTATTTATTGCAAGGCTTAGCTCAAGGCGTTCGCATTGACTGGCTTGATGTGGCAGAAAAAACCCACAAAGCTTCCTTTGCCGTCTTGTTAGCATCCATGCAACGTTGGTTGGCTGACTTGCAAGGCAGCGCACAGGCCGATGCAGTGCGTTTCTATCCCAAGCATGCCGGCAGTATTACGACCTTATCAAAACAGGCGCGCTTAGAAAAACTGCTGCGACTCTGGAAACTGGTTACCCAAGCACGCCGCCATGAAAACCACCCATTGGCTACCCGTATTCAGCTTGAATCCCTGCTGATGCAATATCAGCAGATTTTTGCCGATTGATTTCCCAAGCTTTCGATCAATCAGCCGAGAAGGGCGCTGGCGATTAAAATGGAATGATGTTCATTGATTCCCATTGCCACCTCGATTTTCCAGAATACAGCGAGCGCCTGCCTGAGGTGCTGGCTAATATGGCGGCAGCCCAGGTCTCGCATGCGCTCTGCATTTCAGTTGACCTGCCTGACTTCCCTTTGGTGCGGCAGTTAGCTGAAGCGCATCCCCATTTATATGCCTCTGTCGGCGTGCACCCTGACTACGAAAATACTCCAGAACCCACCGTTGACTTTTTGGTCGAGGCGGCGCGCCACCCCAAGATCATCGCTATTGGCGAAACCGGGCTTGACTATTACCGCATGGCCGATCGCGCCTATGCCGATATGGAGTGGCAGCGCACGCGCTTTCGGACGCATATTCGGGCGGCAATCGAGTCAGGCTGCCCATTAATCATTCACACTCGCTCTGCTTCAGAGGACACCATACGGATCCTAAAAGAGGAGGGCGCTGATCGGATTGGCGGGGTTATGCATTGCTTTACCGAGAGCCTAGAGGTTGCCAAGGAAGCCATGGCGCTCGGGTTTTACATCTCTTTTTCTGGCATTGTGACCTTTAAAAGCGCCAAAGACCTGCAGGAAACCTGCAGACAAGTACCCCTTGAGCGCATGCTTATCGAAACCGACTCGCCATACCTTGCCCCAATGCCGCACCGTGGTAAAACCAATGAGCCTGCGTGGGTTTTCCATGTGGCTAGCTATATTGCCGAATTAAAGGGCGTCTCGGTTGAGGTCATTGCTGAGCACACTACAAATAACTTTTTTAAATGTTTTCAAGTAAATAGAGAATTATCATGATATTAAATCTTAAATATAAAACGATCTTGTCGGGCCTTTGCGGTGCGGCCATACTGGGCACGGGCGTAGCGCCAGCTTGGGTTAATGCCCAAACGGACTCACAGATAGCCAATATCACTAAAGCAGCTAAGTTTGACGATGTCCGCGAAGTCAAGGCACTGATTGACAAAGGCATGAGCCCCAACCAAAAGGACCCCCGCGGCATGCCAATTTTAATGGTGGCAATGCAAGAAAACTCAGTTAAAACAGTGGATTACCTGATTAATGTGAAAGGCATTGACCTGGATCAGGCTAATTTAACCAATGAAACCCCCCTCATGTTTGCGTCTCTTTATGGCCTAATGCCTGAGGTGAAGGTGCTGGTTGATCAGAAGCAGGTGCCCGTCAACCGGGCAGGCTGGACACCGCTGCATTACGCTTGCACCAATGGGCACCTGGAAATCGCTCAGTTCTTGCTGGATAAGGGAGCCGTTGTCGACGCGCCTAGCCCCAATGAGACAACCCCCATCATGATGGCCATCCGTGCCGGAAATATCCAACTGGTGCGCTTGCTGCTTGATCGCGGCGCTGACATTCGGATACGCAATCAACAAGGCTATTCGGCAATTGATGTAGCTGAATTATTTAATCAAGAAGAGATACAAAAGGGCTTAAGGGCCCGCTGGCAGAAGCTGTACAACGAACAATACCCAGGCGGCCCCAAATCTTAATTATGTCTTAACTGCGTATAATCATTATTATGTCAAATAACATAGATAAGTCATTTTAGGGATATGTATGGCCACTGAAAAGACCTCTACCTTACCCTCGCTGCCTGAGCTATTGCAGCAGATTCAGCTGGATATTGGTGACAACGTTGAGCTCTATATCATCATGGCTTTCATGGCAGCCATGCTTACCATCCATGGCGTTGCTGTTTTGGTCATCGCCAGCGCATTTCATAGGATAGACCACTTCCTGAAAACGATTCCGCACTTGGCTGGGGGTAGTTTTATCTCCTACTTCATTGCGATCTTGTTGATTATCTTGACCCACATTACAGAGATTGTGGCGTGGACCTATGTCCTAGTCGCTCTTGCGGTATTTCCGGGGGTTACGCAGACCTTTTACTTTGTTGGCGAGATGTACACCACCTTGGGCTTTGGCAATTACCCCTTAACTAGTGGCTGGCAAATATTACCAATCTTGATCTCTTTTTCCGGGGTATTTGCTGTATCGATGTCGGGCGCAGCCCTGTATTCGATGATGGGCGCCCTGCTTACTCGGAAGTCCGGCTCAGCGGCGCCTTCTGCTTAAAAACCAGCTCAAATACCCTGCCATTGGCTTCCGTTGTTCTAATACGACCCGGCAGCCACTCCAAATCACGCACTAACCACAGATCAACGCGCCGTTTGAACTTATTGCTCGGTCGATCGAGTAATTCATAGTGACGTAAGGTGGTTAGGCCCATACTGGGCACATCTTCAGATATCTTTTCACCATAACTTTTAAATTGCCAGGGTTCAATCGAATCAAAGCTTGCAACCGGAATCGAACGAACAGTGCCCACTTCATCAATTTTGCCGTCCCCATTCAGGAGCGAAGCAAACTGAAAGATCAGGCTAAACCGGTCTTGGGTGCCGGGTGGGATGGGCGGAGAAAAATCCATCTTTTCTGAAAAAAACATCACCGGACCGCCCTGCGCATTGCGCTCGAAGCGAGAAAACCGAGGCGGGTTTTTGCCACGCTGTGCCAAGTAAATCGATGGCGCTAAACCGTAGGCATCGATCTTGCCTTTGGATTCAAATACAAAGGGCCCTACAAAGGCATAGGGAATGGTGATCGACAATACATACCCCGTGTCGTCTGCAATCCACTTGATTTCACCGGTCTGGACTGGTTGTCCGTCGACATAAGCGTCGTAATACAACAAGGCGGATTCGGGTAGGCGAAACGCCATCCCATTTTGCTCGGCGAGGCCATCGCCCTGCTCTGTTGAAGCGCCCTCTGGAGATCCAGCCAGGCTACCCATATCGCCTGTCGTGTTGCCAAGCTGTGGCAATGCTTTTTTTTCTGAGCGAGCTATTTTGATTTGCTTGACCGGCTCTTCTTTCAAGGTAGCAACAAAGGGGGATTCTTGCGGTGGCACAAGCAGAGAGCCTGTAGGCATCAGCCACAACCAGAAAAATAAAATAAGGTGCGCTGCCAGCGACAGCACCAGGGCTGCCAATAGAACCCACAGCGGCCTAAAACGACTTAGGATTGCTCCCAGAACAGTCCTTCCAGGAGACGGCTATTTTTGGGTAAGTTCGCAGCTAAAAAATCCATTTGGTCGGCCAAAATATTGCGGCCCTTGAGAATCATGTCTTCATACAGGCTTGGCATGTACGGAGCATAGAGCAAGCTCATGTTCGCCGTTTCCGGGGTGCGATTGCCTTTACGCTGGTTGCATGGCCTGCAGGAAATGACCAAATTCATCCAGGTGTATTTGCCACCACGACTATTCGGAGTAATGTGTTCAGCCTCGGCATCGTTTTCAGTAATGCGCTCACCACAATATGCGCACAGGCCACGATCACGGCGATACAGCTTACGCTTGGTGATGCTGGGCACGACATCAAAGAGATTAATACGGGCAGAACCTTTAACCGCAACAATGGAATGCAGTTCAATGATCGACTGCTTACCAGTCGCACGAGAAATCCCGCCGCGCATGACGGCAATCGGATCGCCTAGGGTCCAGAGTACGCTCTGATCCGCATATTGTTTTGTCGCTTCTTCCGCGTTAATCCAGCATTGCGGAATGCCGCCGGCGTCTAACTTCAAAATGCTCAGCACACCCACTCCCCTCTCTGTAATGGCTTAAATCATCGCATCACTGCATGACAACCATCTTACAGAAAATTAAGGGGGGCATCAACGCAGCGCAATTGACCCTACAAAGGGATCATTGGCTAGGGTTTTCGCCATTCGATTTATTTAATCCGATTACGGCAGATCCATTCCGAACGTTGCCATTCGCCCTGCTTTTCAGCAAAGACAAGCCAGATCAAAAAGGTTTTGAGTAGTTGCATGATTCCCTCCGGTTTTGCGCTTGCGCGCTAATTAGTCCAGAGTGCAGTATGTCAAGTCAGAAGCTCAACAAATGAGCTACATCAATTAATTGCAGGCGAAATCGACGACTGCATCCAGGTACTCGCTGTAATTGTGAATACCATGATCGCTGCCTTCAATAATGATCTGCTCGGCGCCACGATAAAAGGTGCTCATCTCCCGCCAGTCGAGCAATTCATCGCCGGTGGCGGCCAAGAGGAGGTAGCGCTCAGGGAGCGTAATGGCTTCGACCTGCATGCGATTAAGTTCATCGATGTATTCAGCCCGAAAGTCAAAAGGCTCTTCACTATCGTAGGCCGTCATCATGCCAACGTGCGGCGCCAGTTCGCGCCCTGCCCTCACCGCTGGATTGAGTGCAATGCCTTTGCAAGCATAGTGTTCTGCGAGGTAGTTGGTATAAAAGCCGCCTAAGGAAGAGCCAATCACGCATAGTCGATCGGCTTTGGAGGCATCAATTTGGCGCTGAACCATGTCCATCGATTCGCGCGGCGAGGCGAGCAACTGAGGGCAATACCATTCGATGGCAGCGCCCTTGCGATGTGCGATGGCATCACCAGTCATCTGGGCTTTACTGGAGCGAGGTGAAGAACGAAAGCCGTGAAGGTAAACAACCAGTAGTGAATCCATGCTCATCATTATGCAACCGAATCCAATACTGGTTTAAGTCAAGCTAGGAACAATAAATTAGGCTTTTTGACCAATCTCAAAATTAGCCAGCTTCTCTAAGGCACGCACCATGGCTGAATGATCCCATGCTTTGCCGCCATGGGCTGCGCAGGAGTTAAACAGCTCCTGAGCGGTGGCGGTATTCGGCAAAGAGACGCCGAGTGCGCGCGCACTATTCAGTGCCAAGTTCAAATCCTTCTGATGCAATTCAATCCGGAACCCAGGATCAAAGGTGCGCTTGACCATGCGCTCGCCATGCACTTCCAAAATCTTGGAGCTGGCAAAGCCGCCCATTAAGGCTTGGCGTACTTTGGCTGGATCGGCGCCGGCTTTAGCAGCAAACAAGAGCGCTTCAGCAACCGCTTCAATATTCAGTGCCACAATAATTTGGTTGGCTACTTTAGCCGTTTGACCGTCGCCATTGCCGCCGACTAAGTTAATGTTCTTACCCATTAATTCGAGGATGGGCTTAACGCGTGCAAAGACGGCTTCATCACCGCCGAGCATGATCGACAGGGTTGCATTTTTTGCGCCCACTTCACCGCCGGAGACTGGTGCATCGAGATAATCAGCGCCTAATGCATTAATTCGCTTAGCAAATTCCTTGGTGGCAATCGGCGATATAGAGCTCATATCCACAACGACTTTACCTTTACCGCCATTGGCTAAGCCGCTGGCAATGCCTTTGTCACCAAACAGCACGCGCTCAACATCGGGAGTATCGGGAACCATGGTAAAAATAATGTCGGCCTTCTCGGCAACTTCCGCCGGGCTTGCGCACTGAATCGCTGCTGATTTCGCAATGGCCTCCGGTACCTTGCTGCGTGTATTGACATACACCGTATGGCCTGCAGCAACTAAATGCCCCGCCATGGGCGCGCCCATAATGCCAAGACCGACGAAACCGAGTTTGAGTTGTGACATGGTAGTAATCCTATTTAAGGTGATGGGCTTTTATTAGTGGAGTTTGAAGGACTGCAAAAGCAAATTATCTCGCAAGAGCTGAGGCATATTCTTGATTGGCATGCCAAACTAGCCAATCAAAATATAGCAGCAGCCAATTTAAGCGAAGGGTTTAAACCAACCCAAGCCTGCCTCGGTTGTCGCTGCGGGTTTGTATTCACAACCAATCCAGCCGGTATAGCCAATGCGATCGAGCATGGCAAAGATATAGGCGTAATTGATTTCACCGGTACCAGGCTCGTTGCGGCCAGGGTTATCGGCTAGCTGAATATGGGCAATGCTAGAAAGATGTTTTTGGATGGAATTGGCCAGCTCACCCTCCATGCGCTGGGCATGGTAGATGTCGTATTGCAAAAATAGATTATCCGAGCCAACTTCAGTGATGATGTCGATGGCCTGCTGCGTTCCAGATAAGAAAAAGCCGGGAATATCAAAGGTATTGATGGGCTCAATCAGAAGCTTGATATGGGCTTTTTTGAGCTCTGCAGCAGCGTATTTCAGATTATCTATCAAGGTAGTCTGCAACACACTATGGGCAACCCCTTGTGGTGCTTTTCCGGCCAAGCAATTGACTAGAGTAACCCCAAGTGCACTGGCGTATTCCACCGCATTGGATACGCCTTTACGAAACTCTTCCACGCGATCAGGCAGGCAAGCAATCCCACGCTCACCCGCTTCCCAATTGCCTGCGGGCAAATTGTGCAGTACCAAAGTCAGTTTGTTTTGATCGAGCTTTGCCTTAATGTCAGCAACTGGAAATGCATACGGAAATAGGAACTCGACTGCTTTGAAGTTGGCTGCTGCAGCCTTATCAAAACGCTCCATAAATGGAACTTCATTAAACAGCATAGTGAGGTTGGCAGCAAACTTCGGCATTCCTATTCCTTAATAAATTCAAACAATCAAAAAGCAAAAAAACAAAAAACGGCGGTATTACGCTAGTAATACCGCATTAGAACAGCATTCAATAAAGTAAATCGATTACTCAAGTAAGCCAGCAGTAATCAATCCTTCAGTACCTGCAGGGTGGCGACAATCAATGTCTTCGAACTCATTCACATTGGTGATCTCGGTACCCATGGCAATATTGGTTACCTTCTCTAAAATAACCTCAACCACGATAGGAACACGGTGCTCTTTAGCCATCTTCTGTGCTTCGATTAAGGCAGCACTGATCTTGCTTGGGTCGGTTACACGCAGGGCTCGGCAACCCAAACCTTCCACGACTTTGACGTGGTCGACGCCATAGCCTTTGAGGTTTTCATCATCGACGTTGATATTGTCAAAGGCCAGCTGAACGCAGTAGTCCATCTCAAAACCACGCTGCGCTTGGCGAATCAAGCCGAGGTAGCTGTTATTTACCAAAACCATAATGAGTGGTAAGTGGAACTGTGCACCGACGGCTAACTCTTCAATTAAAAATTGGAAATCATAGTCACCGGCAAGGCCAACCACCGTCTTGGTTGGATCGGATGCCAAAACACCCAATGCCGCAGGAATGGTCCAGCCTAGAGGACCGGCTTGACCGCAATTGATCCACTGGCGAGCGCCATACACGTGCAAGAACTGGCTACCTGCAATTTGTGACAAACCGATGGTTGATACATAGACCGTATCGCGACCAAATACCGAATTCATCTCCTGATATACGCGCTGTGGCTTAATAGGCACATTATCAAAATTGGTCTTGCGCAACATCAAACGCTTGCGCTCTTGGCAACGGCTGACCCAATCGCTGTAGTCTTTGAGCTTGCCTTTGGATTTCCACTCTTTGGCCACTTCAACAAACAATTCCAAAGCGGCTTTTGCATCGGAAACAATGCCGTAGTCTGGGTTAAAGACACGACCAATTTGGGTTGGCTCAATATCCACGTGGATAAATTTGCGGTCTTTGCAATACACATCAATCGAGCCCGTATGGCGGTTGGCCCAGCGATTGCCGATTCCTAAAACAAAATCACTGGCAACCATCGTGGCATTGCCATAGCGGTGCGACGTTTGTAAGCCAACCATACCAGCCATCAATGGATGGTCGTCCGGAATGGTGCCCCAACCCATCAGGGTAGGAATTACAGGAATACCGGTCAACTCAGCAAACTCAACCAATAATTTATCGGCATCGGCATTGATGATGCCGCCGCCAGCAACGATTAATGGCTTTTCAGAAGCCATTAACATCTGCATGGCCTTTTCAATCTGCTTGCGGCTAGCTGCAGGCTTGTAAACCGGCAATGGTTCATAGGTATCGATATCAAATTCAATCTCAGCCAATTGCACATCAATAGGCAAGTCTATCAAGACTGGGCCGGGACGTCCCGAGCGCATCACGTGGAAGGCCTGCTGAAATACCCGTGGCACTAAGCCGGGCTCGCGAACCGTAACCGACATTTTGGTAACTGGCTTAGAAATGGACTCAATATCAACCGCCTGAAAGTCTTCTTTGTATAGGCGAGCACGCGGCGCTTGACCGGTGATGCATAAAATCGGAATGGAATCAGCAATCGCAGAATAGAGACCGGTAATCATGTCGGTTCCAGCAGGACCCGAGGTGCCGATACAGACACCAATATTGCCGGCCTTGGCGCGGGTATAGCCTTCGGCCATGTGCGAGGCGCCTTCTACGTGGCGAGCCAAGATGTGCGTAATCGACTGACGCTCACGCATTTGGGCATAGAGCGGATTAATTGCAGCGCCCGGTACACCAAAGGCGGTCGTTACACCCTCTTTTTCCATTACTAGCACTGCAGCCATTGCGGCTTTCATTTTGGCCATGATGTCTCCTCCACGTTTATAAGAATGAATGAATGATGGCGATTTCTGGTGCAAATGAGAATGGCAGGCGCATTCATATCACCTATTCCAATTTGGAATACCCTAAATAGAAATAAGGCTAAAATGGGTATATGGATCGCATTCAGGGAATCGCCCTTTTCGTTCGCGTGGTGGAGACCGGCTCGTTTAGCAAGGCTGCAACTAGCCTGGGCATTACGCAGCCGACTGCGACTAAGCACATTGCGTTTTTAGAAAAGCGCCTGGGCTCCCTTTTGCTGCACCGCAGTACGAGGGGCGTTACCCCGACTGAAATCGGTCAAATCTACTATGAGAAATGCAAAATTATTTCGCGTGAACTCGAGGATGCCGATAATTTAGCTGCTTTACTGCAAAGCAAAATTCAAGGGAAGCTGTCGATCAGCTCATCGGTTGCGTTTGGGCGACGCATTTTGACCCCCTTGGTATTGGAATTCATGGGCCAGCATCCGCAACTGCAGGTGCACCTGAGCTTAGACGACGATTACATCAATTTGGTTGAAAAAGGCATTGATTTAGCCATCCGTATGGGGCGCCTGCCCGACTCTTCACTGGGATCACGGTATTTGGGCCTCAATCCCTGGGTAATGGTGGCAAGCCCTAGTTATTTAAGAGAGCACGGCACCCCACGGCATCCAAGCGAACTATCGAGTCACCAGGCCCTGATTTACAGCTCCGTTCAAGACAATCACCGCTGGCACCTCAGTGGAGCCGATGGCGCAGCCCTCTCTGTGCCTGTAAAGGGGCCGCTTTACTCCAATAATTTATCGACCTTATTGGCAGCTACCATCGCTAAAATGGGCTTGTCAGCTCTACCTTGGTACGTGGCTTACCATTCGGTCAAGAGGGGTAGTCTGCAGCCGATCTTGACGGACTGGACTTTACCTTCCCAAGAAATCCATGCGGTGTTCTCATCGCCCCGCTTGGTGCCTGGTAAGGTCAGTCAATGCATCGATTGGTTACAAGGTCACTTTGCAGGAAATTGGTGGGAGCGCCAAGAAAGCCAAACCCCGTTTGTTGAAACCATTAGTGCGTAGTAAAACCCAAGATCCATTTTTTTTATCAAACCAAAAGGAAGCATATGAATCGCAAATCCCTCCACATCGCCGCAATCACTGCAGCATTACTCGCATCGACTAGCCTAGTTCAAGCGCAGCCTGCTAGCCCAGCCAAGCCAAAAGTAGAGGCAGCCGCCATTATGGATACCGTCTATGATTTGTATCAAGGCGATGTTGTCAAGATCGATGCAAAAACACGCACCATCACCTTTAAAAATAAAGAGGGTGAGTCCAATTTTGTAGCTGGTCCAGAAATTAAGAACTTTGCTCAAATCAAGGTAGGCGATCACCTGAGCGTGACCTATGAAGTTGCAGTTGCGCTTGAGCTGATTAAAACCAAGAGCGATGGCATTCGCAGCAAGCAAGAAGCCTCTGCTGTTGCTAGTGCACAGCCTGGTCAGAAACCATCCCAAACCATCACCAACGCCACTGAAATCATTGCCGATGTAGTTGCAGTCGATCGCAACAAAAAGACAGCATCGATCAAGGGCCCTAATGGCAAGGTCACTGTGGTGAAGGTGAAGAACCCAGAGCTCCTGAAGGACATTGCAGTAGGTGATGTAGTGCGCGCTCTTTTCATCGACAGAATGGCCGCATCGATTACACCAGGAAAGAAGTAATACGCCGTCATTAATTTAGTACCAAACAGAATGCAAAGGACCTTGCTCAGTACATTTGCTAGCAAGGCGT